>Ga0080013_1000209_pt2 | contig 57835 bp, 124 predicted proteins | sample ETNvirenome_6_85_FD_69236 | JGI IMG/M metagenome (GOLD analysis project Ga0080013, IMG submission 69236) | Marine viral communities from the Pacific Ocean - ETNP_6_85 (SPADES assembly) (version 2) | ecosystem: Environmental > Aquatic > Marine > Oceanic | place: Pacific Ocean | collected 2013-06-19 | reverse complement strand
TAAATAGTTTTGGATTTTTATATGAGCATATTTTTAGAGAGGCCTTTTTTTACAAATTAAGTTTTTCAAGTGCTTTAAGAGTTTCTCTTGCATGTGTTACTTTTGATCCCCATGTACCGCGTAAGAAACTATCTCCCCAGCCGTCCTCTGTCGCCACCTTCAATCGTTCGGCAAATCGTGGACTATTTGCTCGCTTTTCTAATTTTTTTCTAACCTTATCGACTATCTTATTCCATTCGGCATTGCCCGCATACCTCTCGAAAAGAACTTTATACTCAGGATCAAACAGTTCCTCAACCCCATAATGGCGGTCGGTAAGCTGGTTTTCTAAGAAAAACAAAAGCACTTCATCGGGAGTAGGTATAGTTGGCATATCTTGCCCCCACCTAGACCCCCCACCGTCGCCACGCATAACAGGCCAATAATGAACAGGGACTTTGACGGAATAGGTGTTTCCGCCAGAAGTTAATTGAGATACTTGAGAACCTCTATCGTCAACCAGATCGATATGGGCTCCTTTTGAATTTAAAAGTTCAATTATAGGATCCACATATGTCTCAGAATATTCACGAACATCTTGTTTCCACTGGTCTGGAGAGGAATGACTGCTGTACGGGTCCAACGGTTCGAGGCTGTGGCTCGTTATCTTATCGACCCAGCTTGCAAAATGAGGCTCTGTTTCATACCGACGATCCCACCACTTTGGTTTTTTTGGGGCAGGTGGCGGTTCCGTGGGTCGTCGCGGCCACCAAGTTTCATCTGCTACATCCTCTTCTTTTGGTTCAAAATCAATATTTGGATATTGACTTTTTAGATTTTCTAGTGATCTTTCGGCGTTTGCCTTCTCATGAGGAGGCGTATTCGGATGCTCTATCATATTCGTTAAATAAAGATATCTTTGTTTTGGATTCAATGCTTCCGACATTACATATCTTCGCCAATTTTCCATTATTAGTTTCATCATAACATTAAATAGTTTTGGATTTTTATATGAGTATATTTTAAAGGTCTAAGATAAGCAGATTGTAAAGTTCTCTCCCCTCTGTGTGGAGTTCGACAATTTTTTGCATTTCTTTGAGCGATAATGATGAACGCTTCTCATCAGGCAAACATTCTTCTATAACTTCAAACTCAAAAGCATCAAAGCCATGCTCGTTATAGTCCTCTTGGAGGGGTTTGTTTTGATGCTTCCCTTTGCGTAGCGCTCTTAAATGGTCTGTTTTTCTGCGACTTAGCGCAATTGCTTGCCCAATATAGATTCTATTGTTTACTTTGTTTAGAATAGAATAGATTCCCGAAGGTTGCTCCATGATTCTTCTTTTTATTCTTTCGCAATCACATTTTTTGCATATATCCCTAAAACCGGATTTCGAGTGGTTGTCGCGGCTAAAGGATGTATCCGGTAGCTCCTGTTTACAAGCTCGACATTTAAATTTTACCTCTCCAGTGTATTCGGGGGGAACGCTAGCGTTCCTTTTCTTATTCTTTTCTCTCCATTCTTTGTCTCTCTTGCTAATTTTATCTTTATTTAACTCACGATATTCTTTATTCCTTTTCTCAATAGCCTCAAGGTTAGCAAGTCTATACTCTTTTACACTTTTTCTTTTACACACCTTACAACGAGCAGAAAAACCATCTTTACATGAGCTATTCTTATAATATTCTGCTAGGGGTTTGATCTCTTTACACTTTGCACATTTCTTCTCATTTATTTGCAACATTACCTCCTAAATCTGGAAAATTTATATGAGCATTTTTAAAACTCTGGATTTTCTGTGGGTGTCGCTCGTGTATCAGCCCGGACTAGGGGGTATGTCAAGGGGTGAGACTTACTTTTCCCCTCCGGGGGGAGGGGGGGGACCCCCCCCTGTCAAGTATTAGTATTTGAGGGCGACAAGATAATCACCCTTGACGTGTGGGTTGGCCCGCACCGTCAAGCGAACGCCTGTCCCCTTGCACAGTGCTTGTAGCTGGCGAACCAGCGTGGCGGTATCCGCCCGGCAGTGGCTCGTGCGACCGCTCCACATCGTCGCCGTGATAGCGGCCATGGACCGTTCACGACCGTTGCCGCGCCTCTGGAGGTTAGCGAGCAGACCAGCCGCCACGCTATTGAGGCGGTGGGCCTTGCCCATATCGCGGGCATCGGTGGTCGGGGTGGTGAAGGGCATTGCGTTGTTCATGTTGTTTCTCTCTTTGCTTGGGTTGTATAAACTCTTATCGTGTTCTCGACCGTCTGTCAAGGGGCGACGTGCACCCAATCGATATCTTCCGGCGTCTCGACGCACTCCGCGCCATCGTACTCCTCGATGCGGTATACGTGCCCGACGTGCTTCGCTGCGAGGATGCAGGCACTACCGGCCATCTCCTGCCCCATCTCTTCGAAGACCTGTAGCAGGCGCAGGTCATGCCGTGGGCACGGCACGTCGCCCACGTATACCTCGCGCTCCCCGTCGTATACCACGACGGTCACGTTCACATCGACCCCAAGCTCGCGCAGCCTGTAGGCCGCTGCCTCGCTCACTCCGAACCCGCCGAACGCCGTGTTGTAAAGTACCGCCGCCATGTTGAACCTCCGCTGTTGTTGTGTGAAAACATTATAGCCGACCCCCGACGGTATGTCAAGGGTCGGGCCCGCGCCCTACAACAGGGCGTGCTCTGGCACCACGACTTCGATGCCGTCCCCGTCCTCGACGGTGTGGGGTCCGGCATCGACCTCTCTCTCGTGGGGGCACTCGGTGTATTCGGCGTCCATGTTGGCTCCGGTGTGTTGTGTTCTACAAACTATTATCGTGCTCTGCTCTACCTGTCAAGCAACCACGGCAAAGCTGTAGCCCCATGACGGGAAGCCCATGCACGCCACCGTGTGGCGTGCAACGTCCTTCGATACGGGTGTGCCCTCTGGCACATCATCCACGGGCGTCACCCGCCCGGTGATGCCCTCTCGTGCGGCCTTTCCGCACGCCCGACCCCACGCGTCCTCAGAGTAGCAGCCCATATCGGCTTCGATGTAGATGTAAGCGACAATCATTCTGGCCTCCTGTTGTATGAACTACTATCGTGTCCTCGTCTACCTGTCAAGTGGTAAAGAGCAGCCCCATCACCACCACCACGCCGAAGAGCCCGACGGCTGCGACCTCAAACATAGTAGAGAATCCTCCCGATAAGGAACACGGCCCACAGGGCCGCAGGGCCAAACATTACCGCCAGCACAGGGACGCCGTAGCGCCAGTGACCTTCATCCATGTTCTCTCCCTTCGTTGTATGAACTAATAACAGGGGGTTGCCCCCCCGTCAAGTAACTACCAGGACGGCAGCCAATCCCCTTCCTCGCTGTCCTCGTCTTCGACGAGGAGGTGGGACACGCTCTCGCGGTCCACATCGCCGCAGCGGTTGTCCTCGTCCTCGGAGATATCGTCCTCGTCCCGCTCGTCGCGGGGGTCTTCCTTCGGGTCGTTCAGCATCCGTTACCTCTCTGCTTTGTGTGAAACTAATCTAATGTGTTCTCGGTCGTCTGTCAAGGACCCTCGCAGCGAGGGCAGTCGTCATCCTCACACGGGAGCCCGTCGGCTTGGTTGAGGTCGTGTAGCTCAATGAGAGCCTCCCAGAGAAACTCGCTCTCATTGAGCGACCGGGCTTCGAACTGGTCCCGCCTGTTCAGCAAGACCAGTTCGAGGTCGGAGGGGCGGAGTTTGTTGTCGTTGGGGCTGGCCACGCTGACCTCTCGTTTGATTGTGAAACTAATCTAATCCGTCCTCGCCTACCTGTCAAGCCACCCACCTGATTAGGAGTGCAATGCCCACACCCAACGCCCACGCAGCGGGGCAGAGACACACGAAGTATAGATAAGCCTCGAACGGCCCATCGCGCACTTCCAAGAACTGATTTTGACCTTCCATGTTCGACCTCTCTGCTGTTGGTACCCTAACCTAATCCGTCCTCGCTTGCCTGTCAAGTCACAGGCAGAGAAACATCACGAGCACCGCATACCCCACCGGGAGCATAAGCAGGACGCCTATGGCATCCACGCGCCTCTGGTCAATCATGCCACCCTCCACATAAGATAGAACGCCACCGCCATCACAGCCAGGGTGAACACACCGCTTCCCGTGACCATGGCAGCCTGCACGCCCATCAGGGCTGCAACCCAAACTGCGGTCACTACCCGCAGCGCCAATGCTTCCTCTCTGTCGGTCATTCTGTCCTCCGTTGTGAAACTATTATAGCCTATCCTCGGCTACCTGTCAAGGCTCACGGTGCAGGACGAGCACCGGCACGTCCGGGTCGAGCGCCTTGCTCTCGTTGTACTCACGGCGTCCCTCGCGGACGGTCACCTTATCCTCCGTCCGTCTCACGCTGTTACCCCACCGCTGCCACTCCTGATTATAAGACGTGTCGCTGTAGGGGTAATCCGCTGCCTTGCGGCGGTTGTAGCCCTCGCCTCGCTGGTGATTCAAATGCACGCTGCCCTCCGTTCGTTGTGAAAACATTATAGCCCGTGCTCGTCAGCCTGTCAAGGCTAGACCTTGACCCGCCCTCGGCACGCCTTCTTAGAGCGTGCCTTGCGTTTGTCGCCGTGGCTGCCGGCCTTCGCCGTCCGAGCCATCATAGCCTGGACGACCGGGTTGCGCTTCTTCGGTGCGCCTTTCTTCTTACGCTTCGCCATGCTGTCCCCCTTCGTTCTACAAACTATTATCGTGGTTGCTCCACCCTGTCAAGGATTAGCTTATCATTCAGCCTGCTCCGGAAAACCCACAGAGTTCCGTCGCGATCGTCGCGCAGCACATCGCCACTCATGGCGATGGTCTGGTTGCGCCTGACGCGTACCTCGCCAAAGAAGATGTCGACGACCGACATCGACCAGCGAGAGGGAGACGTGATAGCCTCCATTACAGATGTATGCGTCATGCTGTCCTCCCTTCGTTGTATGAACTAATAACCTATCCCCGGTCGTCTGTCAAGGGCATCGACCGCCGGCACCAATAACGAACACTAAAGTCCTCGCCCATGCCCTTCATCCTATCGAGGGCAGCCCCGAAGGAATCGTACTCCTCAATCCGGTTCCGATTGGATGGAGTCCTGGGACCCGCCATGACCCAAGCCTTGTCGCGGTCGGTGACCAGCTCGACCGGTTCATCGCGGTCGCAGATGATGAAATACATTCTGTCCTCCGTTGTTGGTACTCTAACCTAATCCGTTTCGGTCATCCTGTCAAGCTTCCGCTTGAGTGCCCACTCGCGTGTCCGCCATTCGAGACGGCCCGCCATCCACCCCCGCACGTACTCTTTGCAGTTCGTATGCATGCACTGCATACCGACGCGTCCCTGCCGGTATCCCAGGTTCTCTGTGTAACGCATCCTGACCTCCGTTGTATATAGTATACCTAACCGGTTGGTTCCACCCTGTCAAGTACCTCCAGGAATCTCTCGACAATTCCGTTGTCGAGGAGTGCCATTCGCCGGCTACCTCGCCACCGTCGACCAGCCTGGCGGTCGAACCGCCCAGCGTCCAGAGTCGACCCTAGCGGGAACAGCGCTCGATAGGGGATATGTACATATCCGTCCTCTATGCGCCCGCCCACACTCCACACCCACGGTAGGTCGAACCTACCTTCTAACTCAATCACGCTGTCCTCTCTGTTGTTGTTGGTGCCCTAACCTAATCCGTTAGGGCACCCCTGTCAAGGGTCTATCCCTCTCGCCGCCAGGTACGGATACCCCGTACCGGCTGGCAGTCGGCAGCCTTCGCCACACCGTTCACGATGCGGGCGTCTGACGCCTGGGCAGCGTCCCACTCGCGGCGTCTGTCCTCGCCTCGGATACCACGCAGGAACGTGGTGCCCATACGGTTGCTCTTGGCCTTGGCCTCGGAGCGCTTCACATTGGACCGGCGTCGGGTACGAATCATTCGGAACCTCTCTTGTTGTTGTGAGAACTAATAACAAGCTATCGCTGACCTGTCAAGGACTATTCCTCCTCCTCCTCGGCGTCCTCGGATACCACGCCAGTGTAGATGATGATTTGACCGTCCAGGTCAAGGCTCACTTCAGCCTCGGGGAAGTGAGCCAGCACGGCGCTCAGAAGCTCGTTGTCAGTCATGTTGTACCTCTCTGCTGTCGTTGTATAGACAATGTAACTGGTTGTTGGTGCCCTGTCAAGTCCTATCCGACGAGCACCCGATACAGGAGAATCGCGATGAACGCACAGGCAATAAGCTCACACATGTTGTACCTCTCTGCTGTTGTTGTGCCTTTATTATAACAGGGTATCGTTAGACTGTCAAGTCCTTCCCTGCCGCTACTTCTGCCCGTCGTGTCTCTGCCATCCGAGCAGTCCGGTAGCCCTTGAACTTCGGGCGGTCCTCGATGACACGGCAGGTCCACCCTTCGGGGTCCCTCCACGTAGGGCCGGGGCTGGCCTTCACCGCACGCTCCGCAAGCTCCACGATGCGCTTGCTCGCCTTGAGCGAGGGATACACCGGCTGTCCCTCGTCATCCCACCCCACGGGGATAGCCTTGTGGATTGCTCTCCACATCTTGATAGCGGCTATCTTGCCGTTGCACTGCCTCCACATATCCGTGGTGAACGGATGATAGAGCGTATCGTCCCGATGCCCAAGCTCGATGATAGTCACGTTCATTGTTCTCTCCGGTTGTTGTGTAAACATTATAACAGGCTATGGGTTACCTGTCAAGCGAACTCCCTGTCGGCCCCAGCTGCCGCCTCTTGAGGTAAGCCCCCGGCCACCCTCAAGAGCTTGCGTCATGACCTCCCTTTGCACCTCACGAGCCTCGTCCGCTACGCTCTGTCTCCGACCCGTCGGAGTAACGTGGCCAGGCTCGCCCTGGAACATAGCCTGCACGTTTTCAAGAGCGTGCAGGATGGTGTTTACCTGTTCGAGAGTGAGTGTAATGTTCATGCTGTCTCCCTGTCGTTGTGCAAACAATATAACAGGCCATCGCTGACCTGTCAAGGTTTTACTCAAATGCCCACTCGGGGATGACCTGGCCACCCTCCGTGGTGTCCGACCCGTCGATGCAGAGCACCCGGTCGTCCTGACCGTAGCAGGCTGCATCGCGGGCAGCCTGCTCCTGCTCGGCGGTGGGCAGGAACCCATCGTCGTCGCGATGGAGCCACTGGTCGTATTCCTCCTGCTCGCTATCGTTGAGCCAGTCGACGAGCGCCTGCTCCTCACAGGTGACCCTCGCTCCCTCGTGGGTAAGGTCTGCGTTGATGTAGCGTGGCATCGTTCCTCCGTTCGGTTGTTGTGTAAACATTATAACAGGTCACCCTCGACCTGTCAAGCAAACTCACCAGTCTGTACCCAGACCAGCGCGGTGCTCCGCAGGCGTCGACCAGCCAAGGGGGCGAGGCTTTACGACGCTATCAGCGTAGGGCTTCGCCATGTTGACGTGCCGCGTAGTGGTGACTGACCACGCACGACCACCGGTATAGTCTATGACGACCTGCTCGCCAGGCACCCGCAGCCCGATGCAGAGACGGTAGGACCACAGCCCCTGCCCGTCGGTCTCCAGGTTGCCAGAGTGCGACCGGGCCTTACGACCCTCGCTCCACGCCTTGACGACATCAATGTTTCGCATGTTCTCTCCCTGTTGTTGTGTAGACAATGTAACAGGCTACAGGCTACCTGTCAAACTATTTGCCGTCCCTTATAGTCGAGCGGCGGCAAGGGTCGACCGTCCACAGGGCATAGGTCCACCCCGTCCGACGGGTCGTCCCAGCCCATCGAGCGCATCGTCCCATCGTCCCAGTCGTCGCCCCACCCATCATACTCAAGCTCATCGTCCCACGTCCACGCTGACGCCCCCCTGTGCTTTGAGTCAGCATCCTCGGGGAAGGTTTCTTCCCACGTTGACGGGAGAATCCCCGTCATAATGAACTCACGCCAGTCGGCGGAGATACCCGTGAAGGCATCTTGTGCCAGTGCTCCCGCCGTCCAGGCGTCGAGCATATCCTGTGTGAGTCCCCAGACGAACCGGGTGTTCGTCTCTCCGGTCAGGATGCAGGTTCGAGTAACGTCCATGATGTACCTCTCTGGTTGTTGTGCAAACAATATAGCCGGCCCCGGCCGGCTTGTCAAGGGTCTATTCCTCGTCCGGGGAGAAGGGGACAATAGCGCCGTCGCCATCGAGACCCTCACACACGCCAGTGTAGATGACGATTTGACCGTCGAGGTCCTCATCCACCTCGGCAGCGGGGAACAGTGCCAGCACGGCACGAAGCAGGTCGTCGAAGTTTTCCATGATGCTCTCCATTTGTTGTGAAACTAATCTAACGCTTTGGCGACCAGTCGTCAAGTATTTTCTGGTGTCTCACCTCTACCGTCACCTCGCCACGGTCCTCGCCGGTTTCGAGACAAGTTGAATGGCCACCCTCCCACGAGGAGGCGATAGCGTCCGCCTCCTCGCTGCTATCTGCGATTGCAAACCGAACACAAGTGCCATCGCTGACCCTGGCACGAATCACCCACCGCATGTTGTCTCTCCCTTGTTGTGTAAGCAATGTAACACAGCCCCGGCGGGCTGTCAACCCCTAGAAGTCAAAAGACATCTGGGGGTCGTTAGCCTTCTTCCATGCTTTGACCTTCTCGGAAAACTTCTTGAAGTTTCCTCCGCTGTAAAGGTCCATCGTGATGGAACCATCGCGGCTAACGCCGATGAAGCGTGCTCGCTTGTCAGACCAGGCGGTCTTGACCCATTGCCCCCGACGGGGGTTGCGAGTCTCCAGCGTACCGTCCGCAAACGTCGCGAGATTGGAACCGTCCACAAAGGACGTAACTTGGAACTTGGTATGCATGTCAGCCATGCTGCACCTCTCTTGTTGTTGTGTAGACAATGTAATGTGTTTTGAGTAGCCTGTCAAGCTATTCATTATAATCGGTATCGAAACCAGCGGACGCCATAGTGGAGTCGAAGTCTTCGGCCATACTATCGTCATAGTAAGCGTCGGAATCTAGCTCGTGGTCCAGCGTGGCGACGATATCGCCTGCATAACCGAATGGTATGCCGTGGCAGGTTGCGATAGACCGCAACGCATGGCCCATGACATCGGGGTGGATGAAGCGTACAAGCTCGTCAATGAGCCTGACCCTATCCGTCCGTCCGATGGGAAGCGTGAAGGGTGCTTGCCCCTCAAGCGCCTCAAGCATATCGTAGTTATCGAGTCTCGACATATTGTCCTCCGTTCATTGTATAAGTAATGTAACGTGGTCCAGCTGACCTGTCAAGCCTCGATTGGCGTGGCAGGCACCATGAGCATAACCTCGTCCGAGGTTAGTGGCCCGTCCGCTGTAGCGGTATCAACTGCTGCGATGGCTGCATAGGCGGCAGCACGGATGTGCTCAATAATCATCTCTTGCGATTCGATTACAGTTTCGGCCAGACGAGCGTTCTCCTCTGCCGTTGCGCCAGGGAGACGCACCTGTAGCTGACCGGAAGCGAAGCCTTCCATGATGCAGGACGCGTTTTCCTGAAGGGCCTTCAGAAAGTCAATATCGATGAGAATCATTGTTCTCTCCGTTGTTCGTTGTTGTGACTACAATGTAATCGGTTAGACCCTAGCTGTCAAGCAGAGCCTGAATCTTTTCGATATCACGACGCATGATAGCCTCATGCAGCCTAGCGATACCGTCCACGCCCTTACGGACGTAAATCCACGCGGCCGGACTACTGCCGTCAGGCACACTAAGGTTATGACGGAAGCGGTTGAACCATGCAATCTCGTGCTCATTTAGTAGAATCATCGGGTAACTCCTTTGATAGTAACGTTGCCAAGACGACGGGTTGTTGTACGACGTTTCATTGTTCTCTCCGTTGTTCTGTAGATAATCTAATGTGTTCTCGACGAACTGTCAAGCTACTTGTTTGCAGCTTGAAACAACTGCGTTGCCCAGTCGGCACCACCCCAAAGGTCAGGGTGAATGGCCTTCATAAGACGCTTACGCTGACCGGCGTTTGCGCCGGTAAAGGCAGCCAGCATATCCTCAAAGCGAGCATCAGGCTTCGCCTTAGGGGCAGTCTTCTTTTTGCTCTGCTTACGCTCCTGCTTATGTGTGCCCTTAGCGAGCTTCTCTACCCACGCCCATTGCTTATCCGACAGCGTACCACGACGCTCCCAGTAGCCGAGCAGGCTCTCTGCGAAGCCACGGGGCTTGTCGTCAAGCCCGCCAAGGGCACCGCGAAGTGCATCGATTTTCTGTGCGTCAGTCATGTTGACCTCTCTGTTCGTTGTTCTGTAGACAATGTAATGTGTTTTGAGTCAGGTGTCAAGAGAGCAGCCCAATGCTAGATTCGAACTAGCTTCTTCCTTCAGGTGCAAACTGAACTAATCAGGTTCAGCTCACAGGGGGTGTCCGTTGATTAGGCGTACACCACAGCTTTGTCTACTCCAGACATACGGCTGTGTTCCCGCCCCCTTCACAGTGCGAAGACTCCAGGGGCCCTAGCGGATGTAATGGCCGACATATACTAATCGGGCACAGTCTCCTGCGTACCTATACAAGCTCTCCCCGTAGGGTTGTAGGCGTGTACTGACGCCTCGTTGTTTGTATCCCGCTGCTTGCATCCAGCGGCTTATTGTATCTACAATGTAACGTGCTTGAACTCATCCGTCAAGGAAAAGCTTTTCGTGATGACTCACGAGCCATATTCCTCCGACCCTCTTAGAGCCCCGCATAGCCTGGAAGATAACCTCCCCGCTATGCGACTTCAGTAGGTGGGTAGTCCTTTCGGATTCCAGAGTGAAACCAGCCCTGCGGATAGCCTTAGTCATAGCCTTGAGGTCTCCGTTACTAGCGAAGAACGTTCGCATGTTCTGTCTCCGTTGTTGTGATTGTAATCTAACAGGCTATCGGATGCTTGTCAAGTGCTTCCTTCCATCTATTGTAGGAGAGCAGTTGTGGGTCGTCATCCTCGCCCCATCGCTGGTTCAGTCCTTGCTCTAGATGCATCTCCTGCCCGTCACGAGCGTACTGCACAGCCTCGCGAGGAGTGAGAATATTATATCTATCTAGCTCCTCTGCTAGCTCCTCGTCAGAGTAGCAGTACTCGAACACTGATGCCGTCGAGCTTCCGACGAGCACATCGTCGCGGATTGCTTTGACTCTAGGGTCCATGTCGTTCTCCGTTTGTTGTGATTGTAATCTAACAGGCTAACGGTCGACTGTCAAGGGTTATTCGTAATCCTCGTCGTCATCCCACAGATATATCTCGTTAGCATGACACATATCCTCAATGTCTTCGCTGGTGTTCCACTTGACGAACGCCATGATAACATAGCTGGGGTCAATGATACCCTCCTCGATTAGCTCTAGGAGTCTATCTCTATTGTCTCTCATGTTCTCTCTCCGTTGTTGTACCTACAATGTAACAGACTAGCAAGCTGCTGTCAAGCGAACGCCTCGACATTCATCCAAGATATTATTGATAGCAGTAACCGCATCAGGGCTATTGCCACCGACGTGCCATTCGTTGATATCTTCAGGTCGGGTCAAGGTGTTACCATAGTTAGGCCCGTTCTTCCAGTTATAGATAGTGGCTACGGTGCCGTCGGGGAACTCGATATCCCATTCCCAGTCAACCTTATAGCCATCGCTGCCGTGTGGCTGTCCGAAAGTGTCCACGAGAGTGTGATAGCTTGCTGTGACATAGCCCTGCAAGCACGTACCATTGGTGTCGATGAAACTTTCATTGTGAGTCTTCATTATGTTCTCCGGTTGTTGTGTATACAATGTAACTGGTCGTTGGTGGACTGTCAAGAAAGAATGTGCATTAGGTCTTGAAGCTGTCCGACAGTAATATTATCAAACTCTCCTGATTCCTCGTCGTCAGAGTAAACACCACCAGCCTGCACCGTGATGTGCCTGTAGTATGGGTCTTCACCTGACTCGTCACGAGAGAAGCCCAGAGAGCCACGGGTATCGTAGTGGATATCATCCCACACATATCCCTGCTTTACAATGTGAGCGACGAGCCGTTGCATCGTTTGGATATCTTCAAGGTCAAACATGTTCTCTCCTGTTGTGTTTACATCCTAACTTGTGGGATACCGGCTGTCAAGGCATAAAAGTCTTGCCACGTCAGAAAGCCTACTCCATCCACCGACATTCCATGAGGACTGATAAATATATTCTCGTCGTCTCTGCCTGGGACATTGAACTTTGCACACGACCACTTCTCCGTGCCCTTATCCAGTTCTTCCTCAGTACCATCGGTCATATAAATACGAAGCATTGCTCTCTCCTGTTGTGAAGGTAACCTAACTGATTACCGGCAGTCCGTCAACTTCTTCCCACCCAAAGGATGCACATTTTAGGATACGTCCATCCGACAGGATGATACGGTCACCTACAGACGTGGACCTACATCCCTCTCCGTCGAAGCATGGAGTAACAAGCTCGTTATTCCACCAATACCTATCAATAGTATTAGTGAGCATAAATACACGAGGATGGTCGTCGTCGTCGATATCCACAGTAGCGACGTGACGGAACTTTGTAGGCTCCGGTCCCCACCCGTAGGAAGGGTTAACAGCGTGTAGTACTTCGATAGCCATGATGTTCTCCTGTTGTTGTGAAACTAATGTAACTGGTCTAAGTTAGTCTGTCAAGTCAATCGTGACCTTACCGACCCTGATAGTAGTAGCATCTTCGATAGAGATATTTTCTTTAATAGTCTCTCCATCAACTTTAATAGCTCCACTTCGGAGTAGACGACGACCTATAGCCATACTCTTAATGATTTTACGGTCGGTCAGTTCTCGTAACACTGTGTTTGGTAGAATGTCCATTGCTCTCTCCTGTTGTGAAAACAACTTAACTGGTCTAAGTTAGTCTGTCAAGTGTCGTTTTCTCTTAGGGGTAGGTAGATTCGTGATAATGTAGTTTCGTCCGTTCGTGGACGAGACATTTACGAGTATTTTCTATCTCCCATAGGGGCAAACCTTAATAAAAAGAGCAAAAAGAGAGTGTCAAGACCACCATAGCAACCCGCTTGACTTCGGGCCACAACACAACAGAGAACAACTGCTATGGTGGAGGATACCTAAAAAAAACATGGCACCCCTAAACAGACACGAACTTTGTCTGTTTATCTCTCTCTCATTGTACTATCAATGTAACCCAGCCTTGCTAGGTTGTCAAGGAAAAAGGTATAACGACGTAGCTTGGTATCTCACAAGTACCTTACCTTCCTCTAAAGCCCCTTATTGTGAGTAAGGGTAAGAGTAAACAATGCGCTCGGGGGGCCGTAACCCTTCCACGCCTGAGCCTCCTCTGGATAGGATTCGAACCTACCACTTTGTTCCGTCGTTATATCTAACTTAACCTGTCTCGGTTATCTTGTCAAGGATTATTCTTCACCGACATACCATTCATAATCATACTGGAGTTGTTCGTGTCGAATCTGGCTTATGATGCGGTGGTCATACTGGAGTTGACTGTCCTTTGTCTCCCTATAGTTTTCTCTCATCTGACCCTTAACCCATGTAACGAGGTCAGGCAAGCTCCATCCGTCTACACTATTAACAATGGCGTCAATCATTTCGTCTCGTGTCATTGTCCCTCCGTTGTATATACAACTTAACACGTCTCGATGCGCTTGTCAAGCTAATCCACAAGGATTATTTCGCTTGACTTTTCTAAAAATGGACCTGAACGGTCTCTCTTTTTATCCATTTCTCATAACTTATATGTAACACCGGAGTGTTGACTTGTCAAACAACTTGTTAATGGAGTATCGTGTAAACCACCTTATTCCACTCTCTCCCACTTCATACCACTTAACGTGGTTAGCGCCACTTGTCAACTCGCTCTGGCCATATCCATCCAGCATTATCCTTAAAGTAATCCTGCATTGACCGTAGCGTGCTTAGTGTTTCCTCTACGTTAGGCACACCAGCCTTTACCCATCCCTCGTGCAACTGGATAAGTTCATCGAGCGTCTCTAGATAGACTTGGAAGTTATTATCCATTGTTGTCTCCTCTTGTGTATACTACTTAACTGGCCTGGGCTAGACTGTCAAGGTTATTTTTAGTAAGGCTCTCGGACCTAAACCAGCTAGACCAGTCAGACGGCATACCTACGTCGTGTCCCTTAGTGTGCAGGAAAGCCAGTAGGCCGGCAGCATCACCGGTCATACGTGACGGAATACTCATCTTCTCCATAAGATAGCTATAGTGGACATAGGTGCCCGGAGTAAAGCTAAAGGTCGTTCCTCCGCTACCTCCATACTGGAGCCATGTAAAATAAACACGTCCTCCGCTATCTTGTGCATAGACGATATCATAACGAGTACCGTTACCAGGCTGCCAGTCGATGCGTTCAACGTTCATGTCGTTCTCCGTTTGTTGTGTTCACTACTTAACTGGTCTAGGCTAAACTGTCAAGCCTTTTGTGAATATCCTTCCCTACCAAGGACATAGGTTGTCTGGCTTCCTTCAATATTATCCGCGATAACAATATGAGTCTCTCCCTCCTCGTCACGAGAGACGGTGATATTCCAACTATTATCGCTTGTAATAATATGAATATAATCACCATCGGGGTAACCATTGTCCACAATAAGGTCATTCATTGTTTGCTCCTCCGTTTGTTGTGTTCACTACTTAACTGGTTTAGACTAGGCTGTCAAGTAATCGGTGAAAAAACTGGCGCGAGATTATACTCGCACCTTGTCAAACTGTTCCTCGGTAGGCTTCTTATTACCGTGGTACACGAGTCCAATGTCGTGCTCTCCGAGGATAGCAGGCATATCGCTCTCGTTACCGTCAACGTAGCCCGCTGCAACCCTCTCGTCAAGGGTAGGAAAGATACGGCTGTTAGGACCGTCAATCTGGCTATCAAACTTACCTCCAAAGGAGTAGGTCAGCCGGAAGTTAGAAGGAATGGTAATATCCTTAAACATCGGGAAGCTCTTAGTGTAAGCATAGAACAGGATGCTAGGGTGACGAGCCATAACCTCTACCCATGCTTGTGCATACCACTTCTTAAAGAAGTCTCCACTATCGTGCAGTCGGATAACCGCCGTCGTTCGTGTGACACTCTTAACCTGCTCATCGAGGCTGTCAACCACAGCGTCGAAACCTTGTGTATTATAAATAAACAATAGAGCCTGGTGATTGTTAATGCGAACACGCTTGGAACCCTTAAAGTTAAAGGTTCCCTGACGGGCATAGCATAGGGCAAGGCAGGCACCGGCACCGGGGCAAGTGATGTACGCCTTATCGTCTACCTCATAACCTCCAGCCGGGAGGTTAAAGCTAACAACCTTATACGCTTTAGGACGTGGTACGAAACCGTTAAGGCTACCGTGCTCGGCAAGGTGAGCCTTGACCTTGGTAGAGGTTTTCTTCAGCTTAGTGTTGCCGTCTGTAATCTTCAGCATGTCAGTCTCCGTTTGTTGTGTTCACTACTTATCGTGTTCTGGTTAGGCTGTCAAGGTTTATGTTCACTACTGGTTTTGTATAGTCGCGACATAGCGATTACCCCAACGGGTAAACCTAAGCCTTCCAACCAAAGACTCCGGGTATGATTCTTTAATATGCATAAAGCTGCCTAGTGCCTTGGCACATTCCTGCTCTGTACCCTCCAGACTAGTAACAACCTCGCCTGTATCGTAGTCGAGAATGTAAAGCATGTACGGCATCGTTGCTCCCTTGTTGTGTATACTACTTATCGTGTTCTGTTCTGCTTGTCAAGGCGTCGTCGTTTATTTTCTTTATTCCAGCATGAGAGACACTCGCCTCTTTCGTGCTCTGTCCTACGTCGTTCGACTGGACAATAGCTATGGTAATAACCCTCGTCATTAATATATTTCATTATGACCTCGCCTCTTTAGTGGGAGCATGGACACCGTGTTCGTGGTGACAGTGTTCCATAAAGGCTGCCATCCAACCTTGCATGTAATGGTAATGCGTTAACGCTGGCTCGTCAAGCCCAAACCAGTAATCATTATAGCCTAACGTATAATGCTCTGCGTCGTCCATCGTTGCTCCCTTGTTGTGAAGACAACCTAACGTGGTCTGGTTTATCTGTCAAGCCATTCATCAAAAGTTATATATTCGACGCCCAACGCAATCGACGCCGCAACGTAAATATTATAACGGTCTTCCAATGTTCCTTTCATACTATCCTCGCGACGATGATGTATCTCTGAACGGTCCTACACCGTCTGCCAAGGCAACGCCCTCATGCATTAGATAATCGTTTAACCAGATACGCAGTCGTGGTCCCATATTAGGTGCTTCATAGTTGTCTTCCCAGTCGGGAGTATCAACCGACACGACAACAGTATTATCTAACGGCGACAGTTCTACTGTTAGGTTTAGGGTTCCCTCTGGGGTCTCTACTGACAATGTTTCTATCATGTTCTCCGCCTCGTTGTGAAGACAACCTAACCAACATTGGCTAGGCTGTCAAGGTTTTAACCATTGGTGAAGATGTCTAAGACAAACTCACCGTCGTCATTGGTGCCGCCATGCTTAGTAATAACCTCGCGAATGACGCTAACGGGAACCCATCCATATACCGTATCGGTAGGACGCGATTCATCCTCGACATAAGGCATAAACAGTTCCTCTCGCTCGGAAGGATAGCCTACCTCAACGGCAGTCCACGGTCCACTATCCTCGCGTGGTTCGCAATAGCAACTACTACGAGCCTGGGCACTGAAGACAAACCCATCGTTACAAACGATACGCGGAAACACTTGACCACTAAACATTTTCTCTCTCCTCATTTGTTGTGTTCACTACTTAACTGGTTTCGAGTAGGCTGTCAAAGAAAGGCTTTTCATAATGAAAAACAAGCCATGTATAGTTTTGTTTCTCGCCGCCCTTCATAGCAACCCAAACCAACTTACCATTAAGCCTAGCCTCATGGCGTTGTGGCGTAGACGTTAGCTTTAATATGGACGACTTCATAGAATCCAGCATAAGGTCAACGCCACTATCGTCTGTTACAAAATGTTTCTTCATCATCGACTCTCTTGTTGTGAAGACTACTTAACTGGTGTCAACTAGGCTGTCAAGTAAAAACACCAATCGTCTCGTTGGGGTCTTCCCGTCGACACGCAACAACTAAGTGATGTAGAAACTTAATAGCGTCGTCGAAAGAGCCCCACTTGACATCCTTCATCTCATCTCTTAGCTCGTCCCTCTTTAGAGGAAGAACGTGGAGGAGTCCAAAGTTAATAATCTTTTGAGCGTGGTGGGCTCTTAGCCCATGGAGTCCCTTTAGGCCGTTAGGCATAAGGGCATTAAAGACGGGAGCATGATTAAAAGTAGTATTTAAGTCTCTCTCGCCAACTGTAACATCGTAGCTCATCTGTTCGCTCTCTTGTTGTGAAGACTACTTAACTGGTTTCGGTAACGGTGTCAAGGTCTTTTAGTTCCGTCTCCGCTTCATTACGACAACTCTGCCATGTCATAGTGATTACCCAGTGAAACGCCAACAAAGCAGCAGGAATAAAAGAGATTAGAACTACTTGCATAGGCCCAATAGAATCAGAGAGTGCCGGAATCAACACACCAAGGACAAAAAATACTCCTAACCCGCCGCCCAGACTGAGGCTCCACAGTGCTACAAACTTCTTAATCGTAAGGTTTCTTACCCTTTTATCTAACGACATTGTTTCCTCCATTGTATATACAACTTAACACAATACGGCTGTCCTGTCAAGTAATTGGAAGTGCGTCAGTGATTGACCACAAAGACTCCCACACTGTATGCGGGGTAGTATCCTCAAATACTACCTCGTGTTCCTCGCCCTCGTCGTCCTCAAACGAAAGAGAAACATAGTCAAAATAAGGGTCTTCCCCCATTGGGTCGGAAGAACCACCAGTCTCGCTACCCCAATGCATCTGGATATTGCCAATCATTCCGTTGTTGTCGGCACGCCTGATAAAGCTAGTAAAATGAATAAACTCATCGACGGTCAGTTTCATGTTTCTCTCCTCGTTGTGAAGACAACCTAACTGGTCTGGCTAGGTTGTCAAGAAACAAACTTCGTCAGCAAGATAAACATCAGCCCTAGAATGTGTCTTGGAGCGCAGTTCTCCACGAACGTAACACGGCACGATTCGCAGTCGGTCTAGCCGCTTAGTAAAGCGTGTAAGATACTTCTCACACTTCTCACGGGAAGGGAGTACATGAAAGCCAGAGAGATACCATGTATTACTAGTCCCGTCTCTTACCATCTTTTTATCTGCTGTAATCCACTCTCCGATTTTCATAACCTTAGAGCCCTGCACGCCATGAAACAGAGTCTTAATCTGTCCTGCGTCGTCTTCCTCGACAATCTTCCAATATACGTCTTCAGGCATTGTTCCCCCTTGTTGTGTTTACAACTTAACTGGTCTGGTCTGGTCTGTCAAGTCCATTACAGTGAGCCAGGTATGACGCATGGCTGTGAGCTTCCTCGTCGGGGGAAGTAGTAAGGATATGTTCTGGGTCACGAACGGAGCACCAACTTGCGGACAGTCCATCGACATTCACCGTAAGGTAATCACCGTCCCGCTGTCCTACTCCAGTGATAGGAAAAACATGACCATTTACCTTAATGCACAAGGTAAGGTCACCGTCAGCCCACCGTGTCTCATTAATATAGTTACGAAAGTCGTCCAGAGTCATCGTTCTCTCCTGTTCTGTCTACAACTTAACTGGTGTGGTCTGGTCTGTCAAGTTTTTCTATATTCCTCCGACGCGAGCGAATCGGAGGTGGTTAGCATAGTCTTCAATCACTTCTATTGATTCGATAGGTTCTACCTCAATATCAACATTATAATGACGTTCCATCTCAAATGCGTCCTCATTAATACTATTCAATACCAGTTCCTCTGCTTCTTCTTCGCAAAAGGCCCATACTTCCTGGTCGAACTCGATGGTCGCAGTCGTGGTGAGTCTATACTTTTTTCTCATGTTATCCTCGTTGTTGTCGTATTTCCTCGATGATATCGTCGTTACTCCAGCCAGCAATAAGCTGTAGGAACTCAATCTGGCCCGCGATACCTTCGTTATTACTGTTAGAAGCCATATCGGTGGCAGCTTCGTGAACAATATCATCTAAGTCTTCTGTCCGAATATCATTCAGTTCGCACCAATCAATAGCTTTCATGTTTCTCTCCTCATTGTGTCTACTACTTATCAGGTTGCGGCCAATCTGTCAAGCCAGGAATAGGATTAGAGTCTGGAAGTGGAGTTAGGCGACGGCGAATACCCTCGTGCATCAACACATCGTCTAGTGCATTCATTAGAATAACTTTAGCGTCGAGAATATCATAATCTTCACCGTCAAACCTATCATTAAGGAATCTCTCAACGGCATTCTTAAAGGAGTGACAAAGCCTCAGCCCATCACTTGTCCATTCATAACTACCGTTATCCCCACGGTCAAAGAACTTATCTGCCATGTCACCTCCTCGTTGTGTTCACAATGTAACCGGTTCTAGTTAGACTGTCAAGCCAGCACAAACCACACACCACAGAAAAAGCAGGAGTGAACCCATAATAAAATTAAGGCATCCTCCGCAGTCATCCACCAAGACAATGAAGCATATCATCATAAATGCTAGAACTGCCATCGTTCCCATTGTTTTCTCCTATCTCAACTACATCATAACTGTATCCGTCTCCGTCGTCAAGTCTAATGTCATCTCTGGCGTTTGATTCGTCGGCCCAGTCTTTACCCCAAGCGTCTGCCCCCTCCCATGTCTCAAACACATGGGGGAACGCACCAGTAGCATTAAGGCCATTATCCCATACAACTATAAACATTATCCGTCCCATTGAATACTAACGCTTACGCTCTTATAGATATTCCAAGGGTTATCGTGCCATTCACCAAGGTCGCCATTTGTGGTCTCTGGGTAGTCGTGGCAGGCTTTAACGATAAGATAATCCTCATCATCAAAGTTGTAAAGCAACTCGCTGTAAAAGTCCCTAAGGTCTTTATGGGAGTCGTGATACCACTTAATGTGTTCGTTATGGAGGAGGACGTGCCCTTCCTTGGTCGTGCTCTCTGGCTCATGGAACCATTCGGTTAGCGTACTCCTAGACTCTTCGCTAAGACCATCCCATACATTCTTCTTTAGCGCAACTGCAACATCACTACGAACACCCATTGTTTCTCTCCCTGTTGTGTCTACAACTTAACTGGTGTGGCTTGGTCTGTCAACAGCTAGCCCAACCGAAGAAGAGGTATTTTCCATCCTCAAGTTTGAGACAACCGGCTGGACCCCACTTATCGTCGATTCGGCGGTCGGACTCGTTGATAAGATCCTCGGCGTATTCATAAGGTTCGCGACCGTATGGCAGAGGGATGATCTTAAAACCAACCTTCTCCGCGATAGTACCAGTGTAGCCAGCGTGACCATGGTCGTACTGTGCCTCTTGCACCGCAGCATTAAAAGCATCACGGGCATCGCTGCCTCTTGCAGCAGTCATAAAAATATCAGCACCCATCATTCTCTCCTGTTCTGTCTACAACTTAATGGATTTTGCCTGGCTTGTCAAGTCCGTTGAATCAATCCCCCCCCGGAAGTCCGTTGTCGAAGATGTAGTTGGCATGTGGGGAAGTAAAGTTATCTTCTCCAATAAGGTCGATAACTCCGTGTGCTTCCTCTGCACACAGGTCTTCATTATTGGTGATTCTAACCCACCCAATCGTATCTATGAAAGACAGAGATCTAATATCAGAAACAGATGAACTAGTAATCTCGACAGATCCAATCACTTCCCGTAGGAATGGTGCGACTTGTGAAGTGCTAGTAACTAGAGGCCCCCCAGCTATATAAAGTGAGTAGACGCTAGTTAGTAGCGGGGCAAACGGGGGAGGAGTCCCGTACCCTGGGTCGTGGTAGTCGCCCATGGAATCTAGGCCAATGCTTACCAAGGAGGGTAATTCGTATACTCGCCTATACAACCCAAGAGAATCGGCAAGGTCTTCGCGTCGTTCGTCGCAGACAGTGTAACCCGCCCATCTGGGGTACTCGTCGGGGTAGACAGGACACCCAGGATACCATGCTATATCCTGGAAAGCGCCCCCTATTTTTGTCAATGAATCAAAGTTGATATACGTTTCACGCGGCGAAAGAACGCAAGACATAATAAGCAAATCTCCTGGGACTTCCCTTAGAAGTGGAATGTCTAGCGTAGTAATGTAGTTAGTGGAGTTAATACTTAAATCACCAGAGATGTAAGTAAGGTTCGGCAAAAGAATTTCCTCTACAATACTAGAACCTCGCCCGGGCACGTCCCCGTCCCATCTACAAGTCGAGAAGCCGCCTCCAGCGTAAAAGGACCCATGTACCTCTGTAAGGCAGGGCATATTGATTCGTTCGACATCTGAAAAGGACAGCGAACCATAAACAACATTATAACTTTCGCAAAATGCGGCGATGGCTTCTTCACCCTCGAAGGATACATCACCAAAAAATGGCCCTAACTCCTCTTCGTTGGGAGGTTCCTCTCCTGCTGTTCCGGTGTCATCTGCTGTTCCGGTGTCATCTGCTGTTCCGGTGGGAGGTTCCTCATAATCTTTGAGACTCTCAGAGTCCGTGGGTTCAGAGTCCGTGGGTTCAGAGTCCGTGGGTTCAGAGTCCGTGGGTTCAGAGTCCGTGGGTTCAGAGTCCGTGGGCTCAGAGTCCGTGTCCGGCCAAGGTGCAGTATCTTCTAGGGTCGTAGTATACCTTGCGCTGCCTGTATCAATTTCTGCCATGTCTCTTAGCCCAGAGGGGGCACAAGAAATTAAAAGAAATAGTGAAAACATGCTCATCATTCTCTCCTGTTCTGTCTACAACTTAATGGATTGTGTCTGGCTTGTCAAGGGGCCACTCATAAATAGGTGGCAACATCCCGGTGTAACAGGATGGAGGAGCGTCAGCATAAAGGTAGGCTGGGGGACGAGTATTCGGATGCCGCTTGGACCACTCGTGCATGGCCCAATCTATCGTACTTGCCCACGTTCCCTCAGATGCTACCCTCTCCTCCCGGCTACTCTTTAGTAACATAAGAACAATATAATCTAATACTCTATCCGTCGCCCAAGTCATTACGCTGCCTCCTCTTCCTCATCGTCAGAAGTGTACTCGCTTGCTCCACTATAATCTAACACATAATCAGAAGCCTGTCGAGCCAGCTTAGCAGCCCGCATGAATGCCTTAGGGTCGGCAGTCAAAACCTGCTTCCAACCTGCGATATAACTCGCATGATTAGCGGTGAGGTCATCCCGCTCAATGCCCATTTGAGCACAAAGGAAAGCAGAACCCATCTCTGCGACCAACTCTTCAAAAGCATAACTGGTCTTGTTGGAAGTGTCAAGGTCACGGTCAAGACGAGACTCATGCCCGGTGCTATGAACAGCCTCGTGCAGAAGCGTAGCCCAATAGGATTCTACGTCCTTAAACTGTCCTGCCTCTGGCACACTAATCTTATCAGTAGTGGCGTTGTAGCAAGCCCCAGAGCCTCCGTGCTCAATCGGAATGCCGTAGGCATCCATCATGCCCTGGCAGTTCTCAAAGTTCTCCACAGGGTCAACCACAGGGAAGTCCGCAAGGGTCGGAGGCTCCTCCATCTGCTGTGCATTGTAGACCCTAAAGTAACGCAGCAAAGGAATAGTGTCAACCACATCTCCTTTCTTATCTTTCTTCTCAAGGAACTTCCAGAAGATAACTACGTGGGACTTCTCGCCCTTCTTAATCTTCAGGCCATTCTTATTTGCCTGGGTAAACGTCATCCATCGAGGGTCAGAGAACCCACTCATCCATAGCAGGGGTACATTAACACCCCGGTAGAAGCGACCCTGCTCTGGGTCCATGGAGAACATATTATAAGGCAAGGCATGTCCACCCTGCCAAGGCTTAGACCACGGCACTACGCCAGCGTCCAGAGCCTCTACAATACGGTCAGTAACAATCTGATATACCTTACTAGACATCGCAAACCTCCTCGGTTCGTACAAAAAACTTATCGTATGTCATTCAGTCTGTCAAGAAATTAGAAAATTCCTGTCGGCAATCCACCACCACAGCCAGCGCAGAGGTAGAGAATATAAAGCCAGTTAAATACGGCGTGAATAGCAATCCAGCCTGGTGCATTACCAAGTGAGTATGAGCTGAAGCCTGCGAGGGCTGCGCCTGCTAGGGTGACCAGTGAAAGGCCACCGCCACTTGAAGTATTATTATCGGACATCGTTTCTCCTTTGTGAGAACAACTTATCGTACACCATTCAGCCTGTCAAATAAAAAATGGTTTCTTCAATCAACACAAACTTCCCTGATGCAAATGTCGTCCTCGATGCACCGCTTACCGTGGTTATACTCGTAATCCACACAACATATGACTTCTATCTCTTCTATCTTTTCGCAATTTCGCATCTCCATCTCGTGACAAGACGCTGGTCCAAGCACAAGCCAAAAAAGCAATCCCATCACGAGCGCATCCTTGTTGGCGGGTTCTCCCTTTACGAACTCTTTGTAGATGCCCACCGGAGCGTATAGCATCGATCCTATAACTATTAGGGATGCGAATGCTCTGAAGATGCTATGAATAATCAAGAAGATGAAGGAAATCATCCGCAAGTGCGCTGGACGGTCGGCGGATCGCCGACGACCGCGCTCCTGTAACACGCAAGTTTTGCTTGCTGCTTCCTAATATAGCTGTTCGCCTCATTAAGCACAGCTTCCTGAGACTTAACACGCTTGTTCGCCTCACTAAGCTCAGCTTCCTGAGACTTAACACGCTTGTTTGCCTTAATAAGCTCAATTTGCTTAGACTTAACACGTCTGTTTACATTGTCAAGTTCTTCTTGATTTTCTTCTACTTTCCTTAAAGCCGCGTTCCGCTCGACGGCAAGAGCCTCTATGGAAACCCCAGAAGACTCCTTAGTCTCTGCGATCTGCTCTGTGAGCGCTTCGTTCTCTTTCGTGGTTTTACTATTACACCATTGCGCGCCGAATGTCAAGCCAAAGTAGGCGACATTTGCAATAAGGATATGGAAACCAATCTTACTAATCGTCTCCACAACCCAGTTTGCAGTGCCAGAAACTACGTTCTTAGTACCTGTCGCACCTCGCTCAACAAAAGTCAGAAACCTATCGAAACGAGAATAGCCCATAACGGCCTTCTCGACTCGAACTCTGACCCATTCTTCAATAAATTCACGGTCGTCTTCTGGAAGATAAGAAAAGATATTTGAATGCATGTTTCCTCCGTAGTTGGAGCTTATCGTACATCATTCGGTCTGTCAAGCAAAAAAATGGCACACTATAAACCGGTGTGCCAGCGGTTGTCCAAGTATGATTAGAGGACTCGAACCTCACGCCGTTAGGCGGGCCTTCCACGTTAAAAAGTGGCTCATCATACCTGGCATTACAAAACACATTATTAAAAAGGGGGAGAGTTTTAGCGTATCTATTCTCTCTGTCCATGATCATCCTCTCGGATGTATACACACCAGCGTTTAAAACTGTTCACGGACTTCCTCCCTGTTCTCCGTAGTTTCCTACGACGGAACAGCACGCAATACTATCGGTCTAGGTGTTCTGCGCTTAATTCAAGAGTTAGCAACTCTCTCGTCAAGTACGCCTTACATTTCAACAGCTTGGTACTGCATCCATATAAGCCCTTTCGGGACGGCTGTCAAGTTGCCTCGACAACCAGAGAGGCTTCCACCTCCGATAGTTAAATTCTGCGGACTGCTCCGCTTACCAAGAAACCTTAGTCAGTTTGGTGTTTACCGTTGTCGCGATGAATCCACAAGTCCGCAACTTCTATTGGCAGCACTCCAGTGGTGGTCCACTGGCTCTTGCCTTTAACCTCTGGGCAGTATTCGGGGTTACCACACCCTTTAACCTACCCCCCTCCAAGTGTAGGCCCAGGCACCTGCTTGAACAAGTCACCAACCTACAAGGGTTCTCTCTATTATCCGATATGGACACCCAAAGAGCAGTAAACAACTCACAAGGGTTTATAGACCGGAGAACACGGTCTTTATAGCAATTTCAAAGATTATGAAGCGCTGTTCGCTTCTGTTGTCAACAACTTAACCGGTTGCCTTCAACCTGTCAAGCGTTTCGTTCTGAAGTTCCTCAAGAAAAGAATCAAAGTCGCCGTCCAAATCTGGGTCTGGCTCGTAGTTAGGACCGGGAGTCGTTTCGCCTGCAAGCTCGCCTGCATCTACTTCAACTTCCTCGTCGTCCTCTCTGGACTCATCATAAATATCCATAAGTACCTCGGCACTTACCGGGATGCTACCCAGACTGGGGTGGTCATCTTCCCGATGGGGGATACCATCAAGGTCACCCGGCTCGTGGGCAGGGGGCTCGACTTCAGACAGTGCGCCCATAACGGTCTCCAGGCCACTAGGCGATGCCTCGTCTTCCTCCACCTCCTCGATACCCATGAGACCATTATACGTCTCAGGGCTGAGGACATACGCAATAACTTTCTTATGCTTGGTTACGGCGACAGCCGTGTCCACGCTAAGCCCATCGATAATATCGGTGAGGTTAACACGCATATTCGTAGCAGAAACATTCTCAATAGTAGCCATAGTAGACTCCTTTTATCTCATTAAACTCAATCAGTCAAGATTCTTATTCAGAAAATCACGCAGAGCCCGTGCATCACGCAGGGTCATGTTAATCGTGGTGTCACTAATGCGCCAGTTATCCGACAGAGTAGTAATCGCAAGACGATTAATACCTGCCCTCTTGGCTTCATCATTCCGACGAATGTTAAACGTCGCATGACGTGTGTTCTTGGACTTCTCAGACTTCATGTTCAACTCCTTTTTGTTGTTCAACATTTCCAATGTAACTCGTTCATCAATACTGTCAAATTCTTTTTTTCTATCGAGACTAGAAGAATCCTCCAGCCCCACCAGAACCACCAGAACCACCACCTCCAGAGGTAAAGTCTCCACCTCCACCGGATGCTCCAACTCCACCGCCGGCACCATCTGCAAACGGTAGTGCTCCCGCAATCGTGTCGAAGGTACTTGATACCTGCGTTCCAAGTAGGGACACAGAACCTATAATAACAACCGCAATAAGCGCGGCGATTAGGGCGTATTCAATTGCTGTCGCCCCATCCTCAGAACTCAAAAAACTCATATGTTTTCTCTCCTCAGTTAGAATATAACTAGTCCTCTAAACCTGTCAAGTTATTTTTAATGCAAGCGGAGAGACTCGAACTCTCATTCCCATAGGGAACCAGATCCTAAATCTGGCGCGTATGCCAATTCCGCCACGCTTGCTATTACTTTATGGGTGGGTGGCTATCCCAGACTTCATTGTATAAATGTCCAGCACTCAAGTATGTTTCAACATACCCTATGTATTTTTTAAAGTCTTTATTCTCCATAACTATTCTGTTAACTGTCGGCCAATCCACTTTGTTTCTCTCCTTCGCTTGGATGAAAACTTCACTGTCAGCGGGCGTCTTGATATCCAGGATTATGACACCAATGCCGTGTAGCCCGCAAAGCATCCTTAATTCCTCTTCCACTGTTGTGCTGTACCCTTGCGCCACAAGGTAGCCATAATTTGCCCAGGCAGAATTAGAAACTGCTTGAAAGAAGCTTTCTCTGACGTTTCCGCTTGAAAGAAACTTCTTAACTTCAAAAGACCACAACCTTACGGTACTGTCGCCGCTACCCTTAACAACATCTTTAAGGCTGGGGTGCCATTCCCTGTCCAAAACCTCAAGTGACACAACATCTGGATGTAGCCAGTGGTTAGCTCCGCTCCCCCTTGTATTCGAGGAAGTCTTTTCGTCAATCCTCTTAGAGAATAGGCAACGGTCAGATGCCAGATACTCTCCTAGTATAGGGTATAGGTCGTGTTCCGTCAAGCTTTTCTTGACTTCTTTTTCTTGCTGAGGAGTTTGCCCTGGCTCTTCGCAACCGTCGCTATCAGCTTCATACCAAAACCGCATAGGCAATGGCTTCCGTCTTACCATAATATTTGGGTCTTTTAGACTGAAAGACGGACGACGGCTTGAGATTTCTGCTGCTATTTGGCTAAGCATATCCGTGTCACTAGAAAATCTAGGGTTTTGTCTCTTCTCTGCATAACACTCAGGATATTCCTCAACCAGTATAGTAGCAATTTCTCTAGCATTCAGCTTTAGACCTGGCCTGGCTTTTAGGACATCTACGGCCCTAGAAAGTTGTGACAATTTAGACTCCTTTCATCTTCACTAAGCTTCGATATTCAATCATTTCTTCTCGGGTCATGGTGCTCCCGTAATAGAAAGTGGCACGCCCTAGAGGATTTGAACCTCTGACCTACCGCTTAGAAGGCGGTTGCTTCTATCCAACTGAGCTAAGGGCGCAAGGCTTTAACTAGAGTTTAGAAAGAGAATCTAACAGCTCTCTTTCGTTAAGGCTACGAATAGGAACCACTATCACGATATCTTCTACTATCTGTGGCATCCCGAAAAACCCATAACCAATGTCAACCGCTGACACAATACCTACTATCCTGCCTCTGCGGTCCAAGACTACTGAGCCAGAAGAACCGTACCAGCCGTAAGAATGCATAACAATGTTACGTCCTATAAACCCGCTGATGTTTCCTTGTATCACTAGAGCATCATAACTGTTTGGGAACCCAGTGTAAAGAACTTCGTCGCCAACTGTAGCATTACTTAGTCTCCACGCTAATGGTTTGCGAGTAAAGAGACCCTCTACTCGCAGGACAGCGATGTCGCTTGCCTCGTCGAAGTAAACGACATCTGCTATTACTCTTTCCCCTCCCGCAACAATTAAGGCTGTGTAGTTGCCCTCTACAACGTGTGCAGCCGTAAGTATTAAATGATGACCATGAAACTTAAAGTATGCCCCTGACCCTTCGACTTGGTTGCCTTCCAGGTTGTGTGCAACTACTTTAACTGTTGATCTTCTGCTCGATTCAATCACACTCGATGTGACACTTGAGATATATTCAACTGTCTGCTCTGTTGTGGTCTTTAGATAATCTCCATTAAGTGGTGAACACCCTAACCCCAATACCAAAGCTAAAATTAAACTTCTAATTCCCCCCATAATCATTTCCCCCCATAATAACTAGGCGAGAACACAGTAAATAGCGGGCTTTAGCTAATTTTTGTTAGATAGCGTAAGTAAAAATCATTGCCGCAAATCCAACCAGAAACATTCCCAGCATCGCTTCTGCATAATCCATTCTTACCTCCTTGTTCTTGTAACATAATCTATCAACGAACATTTGTCAAGTACTCCCAACCGGATTTGAACCGGTGTTGCCGGGATGAAAACCCGGTGTCCTTACCAGACTAGACGATGGGAGCAAAGAGTGGGTCGTCTGGGACTCGAACCCAGAACCTCGGGCTTAAAAGGCCCCTGCTCTGCCAATTGAGCTAACAACCCTTAAAGTTATTGAACCTCGTATTCAACCCAATCAAGCCAGAAAACGTACCTGTCGTCTGGTTGGTTATTGTGGATGTAATCCTCTGCCTTCTCCACGGAACCAAAGACCTCTCGGACGTAGGAGTCTCCGTGCTTCTCGTTTTCAAAAACAATGTAGACCTTCATCCTTCCTCCAATACTTCTAAAGTGGTAGGCCCACTGGGACTTGAACCCAGGACCGCAGCTTTATAAGAACTGTGCTCTAACCACCTGAGCTATGGGCCTATAGGCGCTTGGTGGTCATATATAAACACATGAGACAGTGACCGGAGTGTGTCTCGCTTAGGTTCTGTGTGCAGCCTCCATCAACAAGTTAACCGATTCATCTCGGTTGTCAAGGAATCAAAGAGGTCCTCCTTGTTTGAACATCCGGGCCAGCAACCTAACTAAATCTTCGCTAATGCGAACCGTGTATGGGACTTCTTCCTCTTCCCACATTAGTATGCACCGTTGCATTGTAAGGTCAACAATAACCTGCACACCACTATCTGTTGCGTCGGTCGTCCATTCGTCATCGTCATGGTATATATTAAGAGCCCCATAAGCCTCAGAATCAGAAATCTCGAACATAATCTTTCTCTTGGCGATATTCATTCTCCGCTCCCTTGTCTGTTCAACGTAACGTCTAGCTATCCAACTGTCAAGTAAAAGCGCCCTCTGCTGGATTTGAACCAACGACCAAGAGATTAACAGTCTCCTGCGCTACCGCTGCGCTAAGAGGGCAAGAGCCACCTGCCAGGCTCGAACTGGCGACCTACGGTTTACAAAACCGTTGCTCTACCACTGAGCTAAGGTGGCTTTTATATTCCACCCGGTTCTACAAGAGCAACAATTTTTAATTTGTTGGAGCTTTCGATAACTCTGGTTTGGCTAGGGTTATCTCCTCTCCACTCTTCTAGTGCGGTCTTCCTATCCTTTGCTTTTACCGAACCCAAAAGCATATATTTGTCGGAATTGTTAGCACTTTCACGATAAGTATAAATACAAAAATCTATCATGTCTCTCTCGTATAAGTAGTGCCTGAGGCGGGATTCGAACCCGCAATCCCTATGGGCGACAGATTTTAAGTCTGTTGTGTATACCAGTTCCACCACTCAGGCTCATCTAGTTAGAATCTAACTGGTGGCTTAGCTTTTGTCAAACACGATAATCTATTTCGGTATGACCTCTCGACCCTTCTTCCCCCTGTGATACAGAACCCGTTGGGCTCACTTCCGTGAGCGGAAGGTAGAGAGGAACACCGGGTCTCTCTCTGGCCTTTTCTTTTCGTATCTTTTCAATCGTCCAAGGCTTCATAATTAACACTCCGCGAATGGGATTACACTATACATCCATATAAAATACGCATCTGGGCTTAAGTCTGGCCACGGAGAAGCTTCAATCGCCTCCGCAACACTGTCGGCTATAGAGGCCACGGCATCTAGGTCTTCTTTAGTTAAGGTTGAGACCAGCCCGTCAGGATCATCTAATAGAATTACGCAATCGTCTTTGGTACTCATTTACTCACACCCCCTTTATAACTAGTCCTGAACTCTTGGTCAAGCATCCACGGCAAGAACTTTCTCACGAGTCTGGAAGTACCCGTACCTCTTGCAACTACTGCTGGTAATCCACATCCTCTGGCATTTGCTCGCCTTTGGTTTAGGAGCTTGCATGTCCGTAATGATGATGTGTCCATCAAAGTTACGCTTGTTAACCCATTCCGTAGGTGCATTGAAATTAGTTCCTCCATACCTCACTCTCTCCCACTTCCGCGTCTCCCCCTTCTTCCAAACATAGATAGCCTCCTCACAAACGGTACTATCGAAAGGAACAACAGTGAACGTGGCAATCGAAGCAAACTTATTTAAGAAAGAAAAGAATGTCTGCAACATCCCGTCATCTACAGAACCAGACTGGTCAACGGATATTGCGATGTTGGCGACCCTCTTCCTCTTCCGTCCTGGGTGGATCTTTGGGTAACGAGGGTTAATCCTACGAACCGTAGACACCCTGCTGGACTTACTAGAAGTCCTAATAAAATACCTAAGAACTGTTTCTGGTGAAATAGTTACTTTAATAGATTTTTGAATCTCTCGGCGTACAGCATGAGGTACAGTTCCCCAATTTCTAGACTTCTCAGACTTTTCTACTGCCTCCTTAACCATGCCTTTAAGCTTCTCCTCGGCAATCTGTGCGGTGGAATCCTCTTCCCCTGCCATCCAGCCGCTATGGTCGTCCAGAGGAGACGGTCCCTCTTCCTCACCCTCTTGCCCGTTCGAGGAGGGCTCATAGGGACCACGCTGGCGCTCTTTATCTTCCAGAAGCTTCTTAAAATAAGCTTCCGCTGTGCATCCATCATAGTAACTGGCAAACTTCCCTCGACCAGGAATACATGCTATCTCTGGTAGCTCGTCTGCGATGTGACTATTAATAGCTAGGTCAGCCGCAACATTCCAAATCTCCATCTTCTCTGGCTCCTTCTTATAATCGAAAGGCAGCCGGCGAGTAAGGTGCTTAAAGATAAGATGATAAAACTCATGCTTAATCACGCCCACTTTGTGCTCGTCAGAAAGGCTTTCAAAGAAGTCCGGGTTGTACAAAAGTGCAAAGCGGTAGGTCTCTCTGTTAAAGGAGAGAGCTGCCGTGGAGATACTCCTGTCCGCAGCCTTCTCGACCTTACGAGAGAAGACCGCAAAAAATGGCTCTTTACGCAAGAGACGATGAATGTGAAAACTCAGATCAAAAGACATTGTGTCCTCCTGTATGTACTACTTATCCGATACAACGTTTCCTGTCAAGATAGATGCGTAATGTTCCGCAACCATCAGTCCGTTACGAGCGGTAGTCTGGTTAAAACTTACCATGTTGGGGTTCTGGAAATCATCTTCCTCCTTCCCACAAAAGAGAACCCAGAATGAAGCGGCAGCCTCAGAGGGCAAGGTAATAAAGTAATTCGCCAGATTAACTAGTTGCTCGCCATTAAGCTTCTTCTCAAGAAGACCACTATTCGCAATCTTTCTGGACATAGCAAGGTGCTCGTTCATGGACCACTCCGTCGTCTTCCCCCACTGTCCATGGTTAACAATATCCTCTGCGCTCATCTGATACTCATAGTTGGCAGCGAACTCCTGAAAGGCAGCAGCAGCCCCAAGACCGATGAAACCCGTAGCCAGGCTCAACACGAGGTCCAAGTTCTGCTTAACGCTATCATACAGTCCAGAACGAGTCAAGACTTTGTCCACTCGTTCGTAGCTACGCCGAGAAGGATAAATCTCGTCAGGCTGGAAGGAGTCCTTGTGCTCAAGGTGGTCCCGATTGTGGTTGATAAAGCTCCGGATAACCGGGTGGACATTGTCCTTAGCCCAGTCGAGCCAATCATCAACAGTCGGCTCAACATCATAGACCGTCCAGCGGTCAGACTCAGCGGGGTCCATTTCCCCAACCTGATACTCTGACCCGTATCTACCGCCATTCACGGCAGAAATAACAATTGTACTTGGGTGCAAAGCCAAACCATTAAAACAATGGCTATCGCCAATTTGCATGATGCCTTGTCGAACCTGCGGGTCGCCACGGTCTACCTCATCGAAGAAGAGGATGCGAGGCTCGTCAGCGCACTCCTTGTACCAGTCAGGATGATTCCAACTAGTGCGTTCACCGTCGGTGTCCGGGAGGCCCATGAGGTCACCCTCCATCATCTGGGAGATGCGGCGCTCAACAACCTTCATTCCCAGCTTATCAGCAAGCTGATAGACAAGATGGGACTTGCCTATGCCGTGCCTGCCACGAATCATGACAGGAAAGTTAGCATCCGGGTTTTCCGGGCTAAGAAGATGAGGAAGAATAGCGTTCAGGGTCTTGAAATCCATTTTATTTGCTCCTGGCAAATGCTCACAATTAACTAACGAAGGCAACACTCTCTGTCATTGCCCAATCAATGTAACTCACTCTAAAAATCTGTCAACAGTGTTTGTCGTATTTTCTGTCAAAGAAGAAGTCTAAACCTGTCTTTCCTTCTGCCCACCCACTGGGGATATTCGCGTTTATGGTTCGTTCTGAAGCGCGCACTATAACTTCGTCTGGTCCCTTCCACGCCCCCCAATAATTTCTTGCGCCTTCTTCTCTAAGCCACCTATAGGTCCTTTCATATGAAGGGTTCTTGAAAAAGTTAACAGAGAAACAAGCATCAGTCTGGTGACCGTTGGTAATAAGGTGGCTCATTCTATCCCAATAGAATTCAGTGACGACGCCCAAACCACATTGGTCATCCCGGATAATAGCTCCAGGTCCAAGCCCCATCTCTTTGAGGAGTGAAATAGCCTTCAAGCGCCATTCCATATTTAACGACTCCATCTCTGCCCTGTCTTGCTTCAGACGAGGGCAGTTACGGCGATTGTGCTCAGTCTCATGCTCGTAGTACCTATTGTAGCAATAAGAACACTTCCTCGCCTTTTTCTGCCTATACCTGTCGTCAGCAGACAGGATGCTGGGATAGTAATCCAGCTCGCCCGCTTCGTGAGCTTCACGATAGCGCTTCACATCCTCCTTCCTACGGGGGCAGCCAATTTTATTGTGTCCAGCGTTCCAGTCGCGACAGTAACTACATCTAGCCATTTCAGACTCCAATTCTCAATTCATGCTCTCAACCTAACAAAATCTTCCGGAACTGTCAAATCATTCTTTTTTTGCTGCTTCCCTTAGCCCCGTTGGTCTTATCCTTCCGGCTTTTAAGCCAGCGTTCTTCGACTATAACCCCGTGAGGGTCACCCACAGGAAGTACGAGGTAGCGCTTAGCCCCCTTAGCAGCGGTAATAGGCAACTCAGCATCAGGTCTAAGGACCACGGCTCCCCTAAGTAGCTTAGGCCGATAGGGATGGGGACACTTCGTAACCGGGTAGACTATATCTCCTACGCTATACCTGGGAGTCTTATAGTGCGCCTCCAAAATCCTCTTAGCATACTTATTTTCACACATCTTTGCGTAAGATTTGCGCGGAGGAATATAACTTTCATCTTCAAGAACCTTCTCCGCAAAAGCTAAGAAGTACGTGCCTTGCTTTGAATAATAGTTGGCAATAATCCTAAGATTTTTCTTCTTGACCTCGTCAAAAGAAGCTTCCCATGCCTTTTTCTCTACGAGGGCAAACTCTGTGTAGTTGGACGCGATACTATCATAGAACGAAATCTGCTTCTCTGACAGGCGACCTTTCCTCTTCGCTTGGTCCAACATCGACTCAATCACGCTACGTTCGTAGATTGTCAAAGCATGATTATCTAAGAGGCTTTTCATTCCAAGAATAATTACATTCATTTTATGTCCCGAAAGAAATTAAAGACTTATTATCAATCCAAAAAGGTTTGTGCATCACCTCGCTGCCCGGACCGGCAACATATATAACATAAGACGTTCGTTCCTTCGTGTCAAGAACTATCGCCAAGGAAACCCGACCGCGAGCCAGAATTCCGCGCCATCCGCCGACGTGCTTTATGAGAACAAAATCATTCTTTTTTATCTTCTCTCTGGTATTTGGTAAGCCGCTCATCAACGTATTCCTTAACTTTCAGCAACTTATCAAGATAGTGGTAATGTGTCCAGCCATCGTTGCGCATGCTCTCGACTTCTATGACCCAGCTCCTAAGAGCACTAATAGGCGTCGATACCTCCGAGCATACCCTCTTCGCGGGCAATCTCTCGACGCTGCTCGTCGTACCAGTCTTCCCCGTCAGGGTCTTCCAGGTCTTCCCCATAGTAGGGGTCCACGTAGTACTCGTGGCCACCCACGGTGATGATACCCATATGGGCAGACCACGATTCAGCCACCTCCTCTGGAGTAGCCTCACGGAAAGGCTCGTCGTCACCAAGGTCGAATAGAAAGTTACGTGGTGTAGTTCGCATGGTCTCGTAAAGCATGATTTCACTTTCACTTGGTTTCATTCTTCGTTCTCCTTGGAAGCAAGTGTTTCGAACAGTTCTTTTTCTAGTTTAAGCATAGCAGCCCTAAAATGCAGCGCCCTCTCGAAAGAACGGTCACGCTTCTTAGCTTCTTCGAATGCTGCTCTGAGCCTCCCTACAAGTTTCATTCTTCGCTCTCCTTACCAACGGTAGTTGCCGTATGAATCTATTCTAGCGCACTCACTAGAGCAGTACCCGTGCCAGATGATATCTTTATCACTCTCCCAGCTCCGGTCTCTAGTCCAACGGCTCTCCTTGTCCTCTTCTGGCAGAGAAGGTAACGGATTGGCACAGGTTGTGCAAATTTTAAATTTTCCAAAGACCAGACAGTTGTCCTCATTCAATTCGCCATACCATGGTCTCCAATTGCTCATTCTTCGCTCTCCTTAGCGCAACTAACACAATAATGTGTGGCACCTGGATTTGGGTCATCATACGCAGGGTCGTCTGTTACGGGATGTCCACAAGGCAGACACTCGTCTGGTTCCTCCTCAGCTACTAATGCCATGATTACCTCTCTTTATCAACAGCCCACTTAACATATTTATAGACCTGACGCTTCCAGTACCTGTTCCACTTCTTGTCGTCTATTTCTATACCAAGTCTCTTAGCAAGTTTCCCTCCTTCTGTCCAGGCATCCATTTCTTCTTTTATAGTGTCCACTCTACTGGACTGGGTACGTGGTGCCTTGTGGACATCAGGGTATCTCTCCTTGAAGTCGTCTCTCGTTCTCAGTATAAGGTGCCCCGCCTCATGGAGCAAGCAAAATAACTGAATTTCTTTTGTGTGGTTGGTGCTAATGCCTATACAGTTCACGTCGTAATAGTAAGCGTCTCGCTCATCCTTCCCAAACACGACGTTGGTGTCATACTCAAGTATTAAATAAGATTCTAAGCTCTCCAAGTCTTCCATACCACAAATCACCTCGCCAAATAAAATTCCAGAACCGCTCTTTTTATAGTCTCGGCCCCTGGTCTATACCTTTTAATATACTTGGCTGGGACTACATACATTGTCCCGTATCGGCAGTCCTCGATACCAGGACTCATGGGAGTTAAACCTACTCCGTAATCCCCAGCAACGAACAAACCATCAGGATGATTGGTGTTCACAACATAAAGAAAATAATTTTGTTCCTCCACATCATATACCCCCTACAATAAATAGAGTGGTAAAAACAAAATTATACGTCTATGCTGTCCACGACATCGCGAATCTCTGTTACAAGCCTCTCCCCATCGGGGTATAGGCTACCTGTATCCCACAAATGTGTGAATTCTTCTATTAGCTCTTTGACTTCACGAAGTCTTTCTTTAAGCCTCTCTAGCTCCGACTCTAGCTCTTCGGCCACTAAATCCATTAGTTAACTCTCCTTGCTGTTTCCTGCCGGGAAGGACAAGACGTTACTAGGTAGTTCTTGGGTTTCCGAAAGTTCTTTTTTTTCTTCATGAGCACGGGCCTGATCCATGTTTCTAAACATTTCTTTTAAGAAATGTTTCTGGTCTGCTATCTCGGCCGTAATCCTTTTAGCAAGTTTGTCGAGCTTCATTAGGGTGGCAGCTTGAATCTTAAGCAGTTTAAATATTTCTTCGTCAGTAAACTGCACCTTCCCCCTCTTCCCCAAAGCTTCGATCTCTCATACTGATATAGGATTTCTTCGTATACTCATTCATCCTTTCGAGGTCGCCAGAACGACGCAACACCTTGAAGGCTAGGTTTTCATTGGAGTATTCTCCTTCCCTGTCGAGCCCGCTTTGTCTAAAGTTTCTCATTTTTGCTCGGAGTCTTGTGCCAAGATCGTAAGCCTCTTCATATTCTCCGTTTTCGTAGAGAGTCTGGAGTTCGTCGATTCCACCCATCTTCTCTTCTACTTTCTTCACAACGCCCTCATAATCAATATTCGAACCCTCTCGGCTAGGTTCACTCAACCATTCGCCTCTCATAATAGAATAGACCGCTGATGGGACACGCGGCGATCTGCGGCCAAAGAGATCGCCTACGTCTTCCACATAAACTTCCACATCATGCCCATACAAAATTATCATTTGATTTTTATTCCATTTGGACTTGGCAAGAATAAAATATTTTCTTAATAACTCTCTGTCTAAACTTATATCACTGAAATCTAGCACTATATGTAGATCAACATCAGAGTATTTAGAGTGGTTATACCCTGCCATAGAACCAACAAGCAGAACATCTTTTATTTCTATATCCATGTTAAGAGACTTAATAAAATCATCTGCGATCATCCTCAGTTTCTCTGCTACTTCTTCTTTTAGCTGGCCACCTCCCCATATATCAGGGGATAAATCTTCTTTCGCCTCCAGGCTTGAGAAATCTATGCCATCGTCTATAATTTCTTTTAAGCTTTCAAAACGCAGCCCATCAGTACCAAATCTTTTCAAAGGGGTGGGTTCGCTACGTCGTCTGCGAACCTCTTCCAGAACTCTATTATAACTTTTCCATGCCCAGTCGTCAAACATATCTAGCCCTCTCTCTCTGTACTATATAGTCTAAAATTCTTCCTGCCTTCCATCAGACCAAGTAATAATTGTTTTGTTACTTGGGTGGGAATTGACATGAACTTTCTTGAAATCACTGAGACTCTCAAAAATCGCGATAGAGCCCCTTGGAACTGGAGTTAGCCAGTGTAGCACAACCTGTCCAGTTGCGTATTGGACACCCTCGATAACAACACCAGTCCCTGAGATGCCGCTTTCATCTGACTGGCGGCAGACAGTAAATGTTTCGATCCCACGGGGAGCAAACTTTGTTGGAGGCTTTGGTTTAAGCTCCTCCGCATCAGTTTCAACTCTATTTGTTTCCTCTAATGCTTCTTCGCTTTCCATATTCCCTCTCCTAAGGATCCTACCCGCAATTAAGCAGAAATCTTTTTGTATCTTCCCATCCATTCACTGGAACAGCTAAATCTAAGGGCCTGCACCTGTCATGGTTTTTGCTTATCGCCCTAAAAAACGGATAATCATTACCTCCTGGCTGGAGCCTGTCTCCGCAAAACACAATTCCATACTCTAGATTTTTGTCCTTGACCCAACTGTATGCTTGGGACTTATCCATCCCTCTAGGATAAATATCCACACTTATCTGCCCCCCAATCGCACAGTCTAAAACCGGAAACATGTGGATTATCTTTTCTCTTAGTATCTTACGCTCTCCGATCTCTCCATCCCAATGATAGTAATCCTCTCTCTGCGCCTGCGAACAGTTTCTTCCAACTGTACTAAAATTCAACATTCCAGAGCGGACCTCCAGGTGGTGTCCTGTTTTTGTCGGATAAGATGAATATTTCAACCAATCCTCCAATAATCTAATTAGTTCCCTCGGGGGATCGAACTCATTTTCATATATAATCTTCTCATTTTGAAATAATTTGTTACCAGAGCAAGTAAATATCCCCTCCACAAGATTCCGAATAGCAGGAGGAACCTGCTCTTCTACTTTCTCAATGTCGTTACCTGTCGCCAGAAAGACTCTGTGGCCCTTGCAGAAATCAGTAAACAGTTCCTCCATTTCCCCGGCCATTGGCAGCCTTGGCGGCGTAATGGTGCCGTCGATGTCAAATATATAAATACGTTTCATTTTTCTTAAGCATCTCCGACAGTCTTAAGAGATTTATAAAATTCTTCTTCTAAATGTTCTGTTAAAGCCTTCTTCAAAGTAACCCCAATAGATTTTTCCGACGCCTTTAGCTCATCAAGCATATCCCATAAACATTTATTTTCTTCCTCAAGACTCTTAACTTTATTTTTAAGTTCATCGTTTTCTTGAATTAGCTTATTTAATTGTTCTTCCATAGTAAACCCCTCTGAATAACTAGGCGAACGCGCAAGAATATTTAGAGTGCCCTGAGAATCATCCTGTAATACATCTCTCCGAGACCTTCTCTATAGCTGGTTAACTCGCCTTTGTCAACCCACCTATACTCTACGTGCTCACTAGATAACTTTATCCTACCATCGCTTGGCTTAACTTTATAAAAATAAGTTAATTTACCTTTGTTAGATTCTTTACCAACAAAAGAAAAATCCCCTACCTCTAAACCAGTCTCCTCCAAGACTTCTCTTCGACCGGTTTCCCTCATACTCTCCCCCGCTTCCCGGTGGCCTCCTGGGAGGTCCCAGGTCCATGGGGCCTTCCCTGTGATATACTTCTCTGCTCTCTTAAGCAGTAGTATCCTGTTGCGATTAATGACTATCACCTTAGAGACCATTTCTTTTACAACCCTCAACATCATAAAAAATATTTTTCCGGGTATAAGCTTTTACCGGAGTTCTCTATAAATAGTTTTATCATATGCTCTGTGGTCGATATTAATGTGTCAACATCAAATCTTGCTGAGTGCCAACCACTCGAATCTATTCCCAGGCTATCAGCTACATTGCCAAGCCTAAGAGACATCCTCTTCTTTTTCTTCTTTTGGAGGCTCTTCCTTATTCTTCTCATTTCCAGTATATGTTGTTTTTCTGAATCTGTCAACCACCTATGGTTAAATCTCTTTGACTCTGTGGCAATGAGAGCGGTAAAATATTTCCTCATCACCTTTAGTGTATCGAGCACCTCATACTCATCGAAGGGTCTTTCATTTGGGTAGTAGGCACTGTACCTTCCGTTAAGATACCTCATATCAAAAGGTGCGTTGTGAGCCACAATAATCGGGTCTTCAAAATTAGCAATAAACGCTAATAACTCTGTTAGCACTTGCTTTTCTTCTACATAGTCACGGCCCCCTATCGGTTCACCATAATTAGTCATTTTCATTATATCGCGGTACGATAATCCCTTCCCACGAAAAGGCATACCCAGCCTAAGTCTTGTAACAGACAAAAGCTTAATTTTCTCGTGATAGTGAGATATTTCTTGATAAGAGCCCTCCGCTACTTTAAGTGCTTTAACTGCCACCTCTGTTAACTGGTGTTTCTGCGGGTTTAAGCCTAATGTTTCAGTATCCAGAAAAATCCAGACTCTATCTTTATTTTCTTCAAAGAACTCTAAAAACTCATCTGTTTTTATGTCGTCCATTATATCTCCGTAAAAGATTGCCAGTTGATACCGTATACTTTACAGCCCGGTATGCCCTTCATTTCTAATTCACTATTGATTTGCCTAACAAGAATCTCATAGATATAATTCTTGTTAGGCACTCCTTGCGTGTTAAATTTAATAGTGACCTCACAAAGCCAATATGACATTCTATCCATAATAGCTTTTTCCTGCTTCAAGGTAGTCACTCCGGTGATGGCCCTGACCTTCCCAAAAACTTGCCTAACATCAATATTGGCTTTTTTGTCTATTTTAAGAAACAAGGTAATTTTATAATTCCTAAAACCTTCTCTCGTCTCTACTTCTCGGAGAGATTTTTCTTCATAATCGGGGATAGACTCCCTGAACTCTTTCATTATCTTTTTCATTATCACGATAATTTCCTCTCGTTCACTATATAAATAGTCCAACAGAGAGGAAAGAGGAGTCTTGACCTAATAAGCTAAAAGATATGAACAACGCTCTGGCGTCCCCCCTCTTTCAAAATAATTCTGTATTTACGGCCAGGGTCGGCCTTAGAAATCTGCATCCCCTGGATTAGAGCGGACTGCTCATTTGTCCCAGAGTATCTATTAGACCAAACCGTACCATTTAACCATTGCAAAACATACATCATTTCTCCTATGTGGATTCAACCACTCTGTGGATATAGTATAACCACCTTACTCCGCAGCGTCAACCCTATCGTAGTCATCTTCTAGCCTAACCACATCATCTAACTCCGGTGTACTAACCTCAAGCAAAACAACTGGCTCGCCATTAGGCAGAGCCTCAAATCGGTGGACATGACCAGGAGGGATCCTCAAACTCATGCCGGCTGTTAAAGTGTGTTCGATTTGAAACTTTGTAGCGTAAAGCATCAAAATACCTGATAGGACGTGAATCGTCTCGTCTTTTGTCTCATGATACTGAAGAGATAAACGATGACCTGGGTTTATATGGAGTATCTTCCCAACATATTTATCAGCATGAGCCCAGAGTTTTTCCCAGCCCCAAGGTTTCACGGTAACGAGTGCTGAAGTTATTCTGCATTCAGAAAGGTCTGGATTAAAAATGTTCATCCTTTCAACAAGCTCTTGGCTTTATGTGTAATTTCTCTTTCGACCATACTTGGCGTCCCAGTTACAATAACCGACGTACCATTGTTCCCGTAGTTCATAAATAACTTAGAAAATTCTGCGTTTTGGTTTAGACCCTCAGGTAGCCTGACCTCTGCCAGGTCATGCTTCAGACTGACAGGCCGTATAGACACAACATGTTCTGGGTTTAAGTAAATCTCCTGTAATTCATACCTGCCATAGACAGCCTTTAATTCTATTAGTTTAACAATCATTTTTATTCTCCAATAAAGTTATATCTCGTCGTCTCACCATCCAGGTGTGCTCACCGTACTCTACACTAACATAACTATCGTTAATTTCTTTTAAAAAGATAGCCTTTTTAGGGGAACAAGTTTCAAAATATTTAGTTAAAACAAGCTGGTTACAAGGTAGTTCCCTTACGAGCGTGACATTAGAAGGCACATGTACGATATCGCCCGCCTTCATCTATTCGTTCTCGCTCGCAGAGACCTCATCGGGCAAGAGGTCGTCTTCGGAGCCACCAGCTTCTTCTTTCTCGGAGCCATTATTAAGATAGTTTATGTAACCAGCAAGAATATGTGAAGCCTCCAAGAATCTATCATTAATCCTTGCGATACTCCTGCCAAATTCCTCTAGGCGGCGGCGCAACTCTAAAACATTATCGGTCTCAAGGGCATCGGACATGGCTTCACTCGTATTATCGATTTCCCTTCTAATTCTGTCTAGCTCCACTTCTGTAATCCGAACAACTTCTTCTGGAATCCTTTCTGCCTCTACTGAATAAGTAATATTTGCCTTCATTATTCCTCCTCAACGATGGCATAGCCGCTAGTAATCAAAGCACCGGCAACAGAAGCAGCATTCTGTAATGCACACCGGGTCACCTTCATGGGATCTATAACACCTTGTTCAATCATGTCAACTATTTTTTCTGTCGTGAAGTCCCAGCCTTTGTTCCCCTTGGCCCTACGAACCGCTTCTAACGTCACGTCTGGGCTCGCCCCAGCATTACTAGCCATCTGGCGCAGGGGCTCACACATCGCATCCCAGACGATGTCACGCGATACATCTCTTTGAGACTTGGGCCTCTTTATGTTTGGCACCGCCCTGATTAAAGCGACACCACCACCGGGGACTATTCCTTCATCCTTAGCAGCCTTGACGGCTTCTAGGGCATCTTCGATACGGTGTCTCTTCTCTACCATCTCGACTTCGGTAGCAGCTCCAACACGGATTATTGCGATGCCTGAAGCTAAACGAGTAATTCTTTCTTGTATCCTCTCACATTCGTGCAAAGACTCTGTCTGCTCCAGTTCAACCTTTAAAGTTTCAATACGCTTGTCGACTTCTTTATAGTCCCCTTTGCCCCCGACAATTGTAGTTACACCTTTAGTTATTTCAATCTTCTTTGCCTGACCAAGATTGTCTAGCTTGACCTCCCGGAGCTTTAAGCCAGCAGACTTTGTAACATAGGTTGACCCCGTGGACAAGCACAGGTCCTTCATTATATTTCTTCTTTCCTCACCATAACGAGGAGCTTTTACAGCAGCTACCCTCATGGTTCCACGCATCGTATTCATTATCAATGCAGCCAAGGCTTGGCCCTCTATTTCGGAAGCTACAATGACCAGTGGTCGACCTTCTCTTGCCACTATCTCAAGGGTTGGAAGAATATCCTCCACCTTTTCAATTTTAGCATCTGCTACGAGAATGAAACAGTCTTCGTACACAACGGAGCCTCGACGTTCGTCCGTGATAAACGAACTTGAAGCATACCCAGAATCAAACCTGAAGCCTTCAACTAAATCAAGGGAGGTTTTCAAGGACCGGGCACCCTCTACTGTGATAGAGCCATCCTTGCCAACACATTCAACGGCCCTCGCAATCAAGTCCCCAATCTCTGTATCATTATTAGCGGAAATCCTAGCAATATGTCTAATATCTTCTATACTAGATATCGGTACTGCGATTGCTTCAAGGCCCTCCACTACCTTCTCGACTGCCCTGTCAATACCCCGCTTAATTTCAATTGGAGAATACCCAGAAGCAATCTGTCGCCTGGCCCCGGTGTAGATAGCCCTGGCTAATACTGTAGCGGTTGTTGTACCATCGCCAGCCTCCGCGTTAGTCATACGAGAAGCCTGTTTAACAATCTGTGCTCCCACATTTTCAAAGGGATCCTCAAGTTCCACAAACTCTGCGACCGTAACCCCGTCTTTGGTGACAATAGGATTAGATCCAGCCCTTTTTAGTATAACGTTTCTTCCTCTCGGTCCAAGAGTAGACGCGACATTGTCAGTTAATTTATTGACGCCTGCTACGATCTTTGCAGTTAGCTCATCATCACAACAATAATGCTTTTTCACTTACCCTCCACATCTTCAGTATAACACGGCAACGTCAAAACGCCAACTGATAATCCATCAAGACCCGCGCCGCCTTCCCAAGCTCCAGTGCTTACCCGGTACCCCTTCTTAATACTGCTCTGCACTATAGTTACATCGCCTGCACCAGCGGGAGCGTAGGCCAGATAAGTGTGGCCGTAGGAATTACCCACTACTTGATCATCTTCCAGGCCACTTTCATTCAAGTCTAATCTACCCCACCTTTGAATTATATGCCAGCTTCCGGCAGTAAGTGGAGGAGCATCTCCATTTACCTTTTCGCGATATTCTACAGAACCACCTAACTTTTCTTTCGCAGCTTCCAAGGCACTCCACGGCTTATCACGGTCCCACACATTGGCTGCCTTCCACCACGCCTTGTTATATCTAGCGTAGTCACTTACAGTCAAGCCACAAACATCGTGGGCCACGTCTAAAACCCATGCGGCGCAAAGTGTACAGCAAGGTAAGTTTTCTTTCTTAGCCAATTCGTAGAAGGGACTAGAGGGCGCTATAACAAGCCAGCCCTTTCCAGTAATCTCCATAATATCTATCCTTATATAATCTCGTCTGCGATACCTAGATCGACAGCCTCTTGTGCTGTTAAATAGACGTTGGTCTTCTTTTTTAGAAGATTGCGAAGATACTTTTCAGTCATATTAGTCTCGTCTGCGAGAGCCTTGATATAATTGTCCTGTATTTTCTTAACCTCTTCGAATTCACACTCTAGCTGGTGCATGGGGCCGATGTAGCCCCCTATCACAGAGTGTATCATCACTCTGCAATGTTTACCTACATACCTCTTCCCTTTCGTGCCAGAGGCAAGCAGAAGAACCCCAGCAGACATGACCTTCCCTATTCCATACGTTGAAATAGAGTTTATACCTCCGTCCTTTATCATTCTCATGATATCGTACACCCCGAACATTTCGTCAGCGCTGCCCCCGGAAGTCGAAATATAAAAATCTATGTTTGGCTTAAGCTTCTCTATCTCAGCCTCTTCGATTTCTTCTTTCTCCATTAATAAAATGGTTGTTAAATATTCATCCGCGTTCTTTTGATTTAAAAGGAGCAAAGAAAAAATAACATCATTAATCGTTTCCTCCGTGATGTCGCCTATCAATGCAATCGCGCTCAGATTCGTTGGATCCATCGAAACACTTCCTTTTGTATCTTCCTTAGGCTCGGCTTCCCCACCTTCCTGGTCTAGCATACTTCTCCTCTCTTTTCTACAATGTAACCACGAACTGGTCACCTGTCAACGAAAAAAGCCATGCAAGTGCATGGCTTCTCGGTAAACTACTCTTTTAATTCTACTTTCGTTTCTTGAGCACGGCACGGAGACGGCTGGCGACTCTACGTGTTACTTCCTGAACAAGATCCTTCTCGTCGATAAGCTCAACTTCATCAAGAACTTCTTCTTCGGGGAATTCAGCCTCTTCTTCGGGCGCCGGGAGTTCATCCTCCAACCCGCCCAGGTCTTCACCGCCCAGGTCTTCACCGCCTTCAGCAGGGCCAGCGATCTTCTCCAAGACGGGAATAGCGGCTGCTAAGGCTGCCCTATCGTCTTCCGTGATTTCGACTTCTTCGGAGGCACCCTCACCCCCTAGCTCCTCCTCGTCTGCGGCGAGGTCGTCTCCTGGCTCTTCCATAGGAACATCTAGTCCACCCTCTTCGTCTTCTTCTCCAGGTAAGTCCTCTTCCTCTTCGTATATGCCCGCCTCATTAATAAAGCCATTGCTTAAGGTACCAACATTGGCTAGTTTCATAAAGCGCCGACGCTGCCCTTCGTTAAGTAAAGTCTTCTTGCTCATAACGTAAATCTCCTATAGAATAGTTTACATGTATAAATAGTGTTAGTAAACCAAAAAAACCATTTTATGTTACAAGTCTGGATGTTCTTCCTCTATAAGGTCGAAGATACTTTCCACTTCTTGTTCCGAGAGGCCAAATACTTCCTTTATTTCCTCACCTTTCTTAAGTAGCTTCTCCGAAATGGATCTCTTCTTCTTAGAGTGCCCTTGATTATTTTCTCTCCACTCATATAAGTAGGAGACAATTCTTGGGTCTTTGTTTATATAGCCAGTCACTATTGCTCGGAAGAAACTTGCCTGCGTGAGATCGTCATGTTGTAACCTTATCTTTAGGTCTGCATGCCTCTTGTCCGTGTCGTTAAACATTATCTTCTTTTCTCTCACGCCATAATCACTCATCCTTCGCTCTCTTCAAGTCTCTGCCTAAAGTCCTCCATTATCTCTACTGCCTTGCTCCAGCAATCAGGGCAGTACAATCTTACCACGCCTTCTTGTTCCCTAACAACAACAGACCAGGACATGACCATCTCTTTGTCCTTCTTGTCAAACGGCTTATCACATGTCAGGCAGTTATCCCCAAGCTTGCCAAACAGAGAAATCTTCTCTGATAGCTCGGGATTTCCGTCCTTCTTGGCTTGTTTGGCGGCTTCTCTACGTTGTCTTCTATTCATCTCTCCTCCTCTCTACGAGGGTGCTACTACTTTGTATTTTGCCACCACCCACATTCCAGAGCATTTCTATCCCCAGTTCCTTGCAGACATCCATCTCTGGCGTGTTGTCCTCTTTCCTGTCGCCTCCATTAGCAAATGCATCAAGCTTTATCCCCCGGAGGGACATGCAGACTGTGTTGTCATCATCATAAGCTTGGTACACTTCCGTAACCCCCTTTATCGACATAAGTATTTCGGACCTCTCGTCAAAGGGCATAAAAACATATCCCTTCTTTCTCAGAAGCCACTCGTCTGAGTTGGCGATGACTACTACGTTGCCATACTTAGAGGCTTCTTGTATCATTCTAACATGCCCAATATGTATAGGGTCAAAGCCTCCGCTAACTGCTATTCTTTTCATATTTCCTTCCTAAAATCATTTTCCCACAACAGTTACACTCAAAGGGAGACGCAATTACATCTTCACTTTTGTTGTAGTCAAATGTTATTTCCTCATCTCTCTTCAAGTCCCTCGTCGCTATTACAAAAAGACCACTAATCTTGCAGGTCGGATTACATGAGTGGTTTATATACCTTCCCACATCATCTTCAACGTGTTCCTTCTTAGACACCTGGATAGATGTTCTGGTTGGTTTGGTCGATATCTTGCCGTGGGCTAAATCATATACGACTTCGTCTTCAGAGCAGGGAATCCGGAGAAACACGCTGTTATAGCCAGAATTTGCTTTTATATAAATCACTTGTCTGTCGACCCCAACGCTCCGTCTCCACGGTCGCTAATAGTGATGGGATACCAACCATAAAGATTATCTTCTGCTGTCTCCATAAAACGTGCGTGGACAACGGGGATAAGAACCCCTTGTGCGATCTTGTCGCCAGCAGTAATAGTCTGTGTCTCTTTGCCCGTGTTGTGAAGGTTCACAAAAACCTCCCCGTCGTAACCAGAATCTACAACGCAAGCCCCAACCATAAGTTGCTTCTTGGCTGCGTTTCCGCTCCGATTCATAATCTGGAACATATACCCGTGTGGGATACCAAACTTCAAGCCAGTAGGTAGAATTTTGCTTTCTCCGGGCAGGATGCCCGTATGCCAACCATCTGGTGGGTTGAAACACAGGTCCAAGCCTGCATCGGAAGGGTTTGCCCTCACAGGCTTGTGCTCACAATGAGGCAAACAATAATATTCTAAAATCACTTTTTCTCCAAAGTTGTCTTACATCACAATCTAACACGAACTAACGATTTGTCGAGCTTGGCCATCGCGCTTCCAGAGCTGGGTACTTCCCTGGGCGCTTCTTAATAAATTCTATAGCGTTTTCCGCATTTCTAAGGAGCTTAAACATAAGACCAGTAGAAATTGAGAGTCTACCATATGCACGCGCGACATCCCGCAACTCAGACGCCTCTGCCATTCTAAATTCAAAGGCCGACTCCTCCGAGTATTCCATCTTGTCCAGCTCTTCCTCGGTCGGCTCTTCTCTTTCTGCTTGATCCCGGAATGATTTGTCCAGCTCGTCCAGCCGGGTTTTCAAAAGTTTGTAAGCTCTGGCTACCTTCGCCCGTGCCAGTTGGTTTTTGAGGTCCGGAGGCACTTCCAGGGCCCGGATATCCAACTTTTCTTTAAGGGAAGCAAGAAGCCCTACTATTTCTTCCTTAAGCAATCTTTCAATTATTTTGGTATTTTCTTCTGTCTGTTCTTCGGGATCGAGCCCACTGCCGATAGTCTTAAACTTTTTAAGCAGATCAGTTTCTTCTGGTCTCGGTCCAGTATATTTGGAAATGACATCTGGGTGTGTTTCCTGCATATATCTTACATTGACTAAATCGTCATCAGAAAATCCTAGCTGGTACTCAGCCCCAGAACTCAATTTTCCATGTACCTTTTCGACATGTCCTTTGAACTCTCCCATATAACGGCCCTTTAGCTCTTCAGGCCCAGACGCCCCGCCTTCACCACCTAAGCTTTCATGCGAAACAGGATAAAACTTACACAATCTTACTAAGTATCGATCTACTAACTGTTCGCCTGTCATACTCCTTCTTCTGTCCCCTTCTTCGGTTTCTAGTTCTATATATTTTTTTAGACTTTCTACAAGAGCTTCTTTACTTATACCATTTATACTGTTGTTTATAAAATATCTCACGGCCTTCCTAAAAGTGTCGGGACTATGACCTCTTGCTGTTATTATCGCAAATATTGAGCCGCCGTTGATACATTCTCTGAGTGCATCCCAGGAGGGACCGGGTTTAGCAGACTGCAAATCTGCTAAAAATTGAGCGTCTCCCTCAACTCTAAAATTTCTAAAAGGTTCCTCAGCGAAATCAACTATCGTGTTGCCCCCATATTTAAAGGGTTCCTTGCCTACTTGCTCCCTATACTCAGCAAAACCAGCCGTACTCATACCAACTTCTTCGCCTTTGTCGGTTATTAACATAATTTTCGATGGCATGTGAACAACATTATCATCCCAGTCGAAGGCATAATATTTACCATCATGTACACCGTTTTCTATACCATCCTTCAGAAAATTTCTCCAGCTCTCAAATATCAGTTTCATAAGAAATACCTCTGCATACTAACTAGGCCAATAGCTGCCAATAAGATGAAATTTTGCCTCTGGTAGAGAAACCCCATTCTAAATTATGTTCAGGTTTAATAAGGTAGGGAGCATTGATAATAATGTTGTCTCCCTTCTTCGGATTAACCCCCCAGCATCTAATCTTTGTCATAACAGAATTACTGTCTGTGACCTCTACCTCAAAGTAATCTTTACCTGTCTTTGTTTTCTTTCTTTTTATCGTTCTTGGTATCACCCAAGCAACGCGAAGGTCAGGGTCAAACTCTGAAATCGGAGGCACACAACTTTGAGCTAGGCCATCGATAATATCTTGTGACATGATTCTCTCAAACGGAAACCTCCCTGTCAATGATACAATGTTCTGTATCTCTTGTTCCGTGGTGAAGTCGCATTCCGGGGCATAAGTTTCAATATTCTCATTAAACTTCTTCTTGTTTCTAGGCCTATCGACAGCGACTGCACTCCAAAAGTGCTTCCTGCCTGTAAAGCGGTTGTCTATAAACCCGTCCATAGCCTCGCAGCGAATTAAAACATCAAGACACCTCTTGTTTAGTTTGGAATAAACGATATTCTCGTTAAACAAGAAGTCCTCGATTGTTTCGAAGGGTCGGTTATTTAAAATCTGGTCTATCGCAGCATCTCCAAGACCTTTAACACTGCTCAAAGGCTGGATGAGCGTCTTCCCATTTAGAGAGATTTCCCACACTCTTCCGGAAGTATTAACATTTACTGGCTCTATCTCAAATCCAAAGGACTTGGCAATACTAAGAGCCTTTTCCTTTCTGGTCTCAGGTTCCTTATCCAAAAACGCTGCCATCCATTCAGAGGGGTAGTAATTGAGAAGCCATGCACACTGGTAGGAGAGCATCGAATAACAAACCGCATGGGACTTGTTGAACCCATACCCAGAGAAGTATTCAAAGGTCTCCCACAACCTCTCTGCTGTCCCGGACTTAAGTCCTTTATCAATACAGCCTTGAATAAACTTTCTACGAAGAACTTTCTTGACTTTAGCTTCCTTGCCGGTGCCCTTCTTAGTAAGCACCTTGCGAAGCATATTCCCCTCATCTAGGGAGATATCCTTACCAAGTTTGTGGGCAAGCATAGCTATCTGCTCCTGGAAAATTAGGAACCCATGTGTCTGTCCAGTCACTTCGCGATGTATACCATTAACGTACTTGACATATTGCGGGTTATTCTTCGCTTCTAAGAACTGCTCATGCACTTTGGCTGCCAAAGGCCCAGGCCTATAGGTAGAAGTTATAATCGCGAGGTCAATAATACCGCTTGGCTTGACTTGAGTACAATACTTCTGCACTCCTTCTTCTGTGAACTGGAATGTCCCAGCCCACTTGCCTTCGTGGAAGATATTCTTATAAACTTCTTGGTCATCAAAATCAATAACATCTGGGTGTAGAGTATTATTATAGTACTCTTTCACATCCTCAAAGGTTGGGTTCTCGATTCCCTTATGGCGACGAAGAATATGATAAATTGCTCCGTCAATCATTCGGATAGTAGACAAGCCAAGCAAATCAAACTTAATGAAGCCCATGGGCTCAAGGTGCCTAACATTCTGGCCCTCAGACCATGGAGTTTGTCTCACATTTTTAGAAGATATGAGGGGCATGTAGTAATCTAGGTTTTCCGCTATCACAACACCACCAGCATGTCTAGAACATGAACGAACTTGTCCGTAGAGGGTGTCTACATGAGTAGCGATATTTGGATATCTAATCAAGAAGTTCCGCAAAGAAGGAGAAAACTCCTTTACCTCTTCGAAAGTCGGTGTGTAAACCCCAGACTTGATCCCATGCCTGTTCTTCGCCTCTCTCGTTGCTTCGATCATCATCACCCCAGTCACAGAATTAACTTCTTGAAATGGGACGCCATACAGCTTAGAGATATCTTTAATAAGAGACTTTAACTGTAAGGTATTCCAATTAGAAATTGGAGCAACAACATCGTTCCCCCACTTTTCAACAAGGATCTCCTTCAATTCCATCGGGCTGGCTACGTCGTAATCTATATCCGGGTAGTCTGTGGCATCCGACCGTAAAAACCGTGCAAACTGAAGGCCATACTTAAGCGGGTCTACCTGTGTAATATTCAATGAGTAGGCCACAAGAGAACCAGCAGCAGACCCTCTGCCAGTGCCGGTAAGCATCACTTCATTAGCAATATCGGAAATCTGGTCCATGGTTAAGAAATATTTTGAGAAGCCCCTGTCTTTAATAATGTCGAGTTCCATTCGCAACCGGTCTATATACTTCTTATTGTGGTGCAGCCCTCTTGAGTGGAGCCCGGTTAAGCACAACTTCATAAGAGCCGAATCTGCTGTCTCCCCTGTGGGGACAACGAAGTCTGGAAGTCTAACTGTGTTGTCCGGGAAAAACGATTCAATTCTCTCATGAGCGATCTTGTAAGTTTCCTTTATAGAATCCAGTACAAGTTGATCGTCGTAAGAAGCCCCAACTTCTTCGGAGTATTGTTTATAAGACGCCCACATCTGGTCTCCGTTCTTCGGATAAAGCTCATAGCCAATCTCTTCCACCCCATCCGGTAGTTCAGTACTCTCTCCCCACGTTGGCTTACCCTTTCCGAGCCACCCGAGCCTTCTATACAGCTCCCTATCCTTCCATGCGTCTGGGTTAGGATAGTGGCTATCTGCTGTAGAAATTAGGTGGATGCCGAACTCTTCATGCATTTTAATAATATAACGGTTTAGATCATGCTGCTCAGAAATATTATTCCATTGCAGTTCACCATACCAGCGATCCCCAAACACTTTAATCATGCGGCGGGTAACATCCCTCATAGCGTCCAGGACGGCCTCCTCCCCTTTGTCTTGGTTCTCCCAAAGACACCCAGCGTAAACTCCTCCAAGACAAGCAGAGGCAGCTATGATACCCTCTCCATACTTCTCTAGAAGGTCATAATCGACACGGGGATATCGATAGAACCTTTCTGGCTGGTAGGACTCCGATACAATCTTAAAAAGATTATTCAACCCCTTCTGGTTCTGGGCCAACAGAATTAAGTGTCTGCGCCTATTCAAGATATTTTTGGAAGCTTTCTTAGATTCTGCCTCGTCCTCTACTGTTGCGCCGGAAGTCTGGGACTTCTTAGCGGCACGAGAAGCTTTCTTATCCAACATTATTGTATCGTATTCTTCCTTCCATTCTTTAACAGAGGGAACAAAATATGCCTCACATCCATAAATAGGTTTAAAGTTTTTGCCTTCTCCCTGCATCTGACGGGCGTGTAAAACCTGCCAGGCTAGGCCATTCATATTACCATGGTCAGTAAGCGCAAGAGCATCCATGCCATTTTCATAGGCATAGTCCATATGTTCTTTCGGATACCCAAGAGCATCAAAGATTGAACCAGCAACTGAATGGGCATGGAGCCCAACAAAAGGTATTTTACTCATTCACATCCACCCCCATCTCGTTCCACTCCCTGTACGAAAGAAAAAGCTTATTTGGCCTTCGCATCAGAGCCTGGTGTTCAGATGCCATATATGTAACATAGCCATCCCAGTTGTCAATGCTATAATTCCAAGGTAGTTCTACAACCCTGGAGTCATCTACATTTGCACCACCAAATATCTTTTCCAATGTAAAGTATCTAGCGGTGTGCCTTTGTCCGATTGGGTGCCTCTCTCTTGGGTATATCCCTTCTGTGGGTGTTTTATATAGCCCCTTGCCTTCTTTTCTTATCACTCTTCTGTACTTTACAAAGTCGTCTTTGTCGAAAGTAAACCCTAACTTTTCTCCGTCTCTTATAGTTTTGCCATCATGGCTTAGGTAGAATCCTTCTGGGCTGGATATCTTTAATCTATGCTCACGCACGACACTGGGGTCGTATACCGAATATGGGAAAGATACATAATACCTCCCCGGAACCAGCCATTTACTCATGTTAATTGATATCTTAAATATACTAAGCGCTCCATATATTATGCTCCATCCGAAACTATCTATCTTGTCTCTGTGTTTGGGGTGTATTGGAACATAAAATATTGGTATCGCCTTCCTGCTGGCAGACGGGTATGTATCAAGCTTTCTTAGCCAAACCGGGTCTTGTACAAGTTCCCCTACTCTGTGTCTTATGACCGGCGAAATGTCGTCATTACAAACGATCCATATTGTTTCACAACCAGCCCACGCACACTCCATCACAGATCTCTCAATAGCCGTGAGTCTAGATGCAATAGGCATCATACAGTCAGGCCACTCGAAATTAAAAGAAAAATCGTTCTTATGCACTGGGATGATCCCAGCTAAATGAAAATTGTTCATATTAAATTAGAAACTCTACCTAAATAGCCATCAAGAATAACTGGCTTCTTAATAATTTTGCTAAAATCTTGATGATTGAAAGTGAATCTTCTATCTTTCTCGTACTTGTTTTTTACACGTCGTACTATCTCTCGGTGAGCCGGTTCAAGCTTGATAGCATAATATTTATAGCGGTCTGGATTCTTCACGTCCCTACCATTTCTCGTGCCCCTCATCCCTAACTTCTTGAACAAGTCGAGAAGCTTAAACTTTACATAAGTATCTGAGTACGCAAAATCGTTTAACTGCTCGTCGGTTAAGTAAGACACAGCAACTAAATCTTTATTTGTAGTATTGTTATTCCTGTAAGAAGGATAGAAGTGAACCGTCTTTACAAAATCATCTTTATAGTTAAACACATCATATTGATGTTTGCCACCCGAGGAGATATTAACCCAATCATAAACTATATTTTTATATTTTATCTGCGTCACCATCGGAGGCAAGCCCGTGAGGCCTTCCTCATCAAAAATAATCAACTTTTTAAAAGTAATCAATTTCTTTCCGGCACGGCCGCAATTGACTGTCATCTGTTTCCCAAAAATACTTGCAGAAAGCGCCGTGTCCCCACATAATACTTTCCCGGATAAGCCCAAAAGAAACAAGAGCTTTTGCCAAACTTGTGTTTTTTTGGGGCCGCAGGTTATGACGCCAGATGCCGTTTTCATTTCTATGCTTGGGGGAAAATGCATTTGTTCGAAAACGACATCCGGCGTGAGGCGGTCATGTTCAAATGGAGGCTTTAAATTGATATATAAAACCGACAAATTATGAACATAGGCGTATGCTAACGCCTCCAGACTACCTCCAATAACGAGTTTGTTAAGGTTCATATCACCATTAGTAAACAAGCCATTGCATTATTAGCCATATGTGCCACAGTTGAAGGGCCTAGTACTCCTGTCTTTGATCTTAGCCATCCTAGAAAAAAACTTAACGGAAGAAGTCCGATTACGTGCAAGAACTCCCAATGGACGAGGGCGAATAGAAGAGATACCGTTACCCAAACAAAATTGGGTGTCATAACTTTAGAGGCCAGACTCCAAAGAACTCCTCGGAAAAGCCACTCTTCGACGGGAGGGAGAAACACCACGATGATAAAAAAAACCGTCATCTGCGGGAATCCGATGCCACTACTAAAGAACTCGGAAACGATAGTTAGCTCCTTGGGGGCCAGGGCGGGGATTGCAGACGCAACCTGAGCGACAAGCCAAGTAGGAATTAAACTAATTGTAGCTCCTCCTAGCAAAGCCGTCAGGTAAGGGCGCTTCACTTTCCTTGCCCCCGGTACCTCTTCCTATATCCTTTAGGAACCGTGCCCTCTGAGCCTAGCGACTTAAACTTTGATCTTTTACCCTGCCCGATACTCGTCTTCTTGCCAACACCCTCTTTCGGTGTCCAGCCATTCTTCTCTTTTGCCATTATAAGCTCCTTCTAAGTCTTAATATCTCTTCTCTCAAGGCACAATTCTCTTCAATAAGAATTTTCATTTTAAGCTCTGGTGTGTCGACCGCCTTAACTAAATCGTCACATCCACCAACAAACTCCTCTCCAATATAGATAGCTGGAACAGTTTTTTGTCCAGTATTATTAATAATCATTTCTCGCAAATCTGGTTGATTGGTCACGTCCACGAGATGCAAACTACACTTCAAATCCTTTAAGATAATTTCTCTTGCTTTTTCGCAAAAAGGACAACCTGTCTTGACGTACATTTTAAATATTGATCTTCCCAAAAACACTATTTCTCCTTATAAATTAGCATTCCGATTGGAAGCCCGCCTTTATCTTCTAAATAGAACTCATTCTTTGTTTCGCCCTTTACCATTCTCTTATATTTTATGTTTTTTTTAGCATACTCTACAGCGTCTTCTTTCAGCTTAAACTTCTTTATTCGCTTGCCTTGGATATAACGGTTGTTGGCCTGCCAAATCTCCCACATCATTTCTGTTCTCCGTAGGGCGTCACATCCCAATCGTTTTCTATTTCTTCTTCCTCTGCGAGCCTCTTGAGTGCTTCTTTGTGAGCTTCTATAAACCGCTCGCTGGCTTCTTTGCTCTCCTCGGATAACGCCTTCAGTTTGCTGTATAAGCTGTACAGCCTCTTGATCTCGTCTGTGTCTCCGTTGTCAGTGTATGCAAGCCCAGCGTCAGAGAGGTCGTCAATGCGATTACCAACGACACCCATCAAATCATTAATATCTTGAGATGTAAGTTTCATTCTTCGCTCTCCTTCAACTCACTATACCAACAGGGTTTCATATCCGCCACCTCTGGATTATGTGGGTTGGGTATAAACTGCAAATCAAGCGATCCAACGCCATCATAGTAGCAGTAGGCAGACCCAGTGGAAATCAAATAATAGATTCCTTCTTCTTTACCCGTGAAAGGTTCTCTATCAGAAATCTCGCCTCGGTATTCCACCTGCTTCCCTTTGTAGGTCTTTGGGCGGTTATCGCTCATTCTTCGCTCTCCTCCCAGAACACGCCTTCATCTTCTAACAACACCCTAACCTCATATCTCTCAACGAGCAAGTTCCACATCTCTTCCCCAACGACAGCACACTCTTTTCCAAAGTAGCCTTTTAGCCACTGGTGTCTCTCCCACCCTCCGAAAGTGGAGGTTGGTGTGGGGACAAAGATAGAGTTTATTATGTGGCCTGTGGGTGTATGAGTGTTGGTGGATCGGATAAACTTACATTTTCTCATTCTTCGCTCTCCTATAAGCACCTACGGCAACAGGCCATAGATCAGTCGCAATCTCCAAGCAAGCCTCGGCAACCTTTTGAATCTCCCACTGTGCCCCTTCGTGTGTGCGGAGGTCAATGAACTTTAGTAAGTTGTTGAGGTTGACTGTGCCATAATACTCTGTGTAGAGGTTCTGGGGTAATACACCCCTTGCTTGTTCTCGGCAAACGCCGCCGTCAATGAGGCTATTGTATAGTCCCAGAGACTTCTCGTGCCAGTCATTAACAACTTTGCTTGCCTCTCCTCTATAACCAGACGGCCCGTAAGGCACCCTGACAACAGGGTTGATTAGTTCTTCGGCGTTGCTCGCCTGTCTGTTTGACTTGTGTTGGGTTCTGAACTCGCTGGGCTCATAGAACCGAATAGCAACATCAGTGTAACGTCTGGAGATTTCGTTATAACTCCAAGTGCGATGGCGATGATGCTGACTACGAACGAATAGAGGCACGGTAAAGCGATAAGTAACCAGATTATGCTCAAATGTGGAGGTATGCTTGTTTCGGACAAGGTAATTGATAAGTTTAACATCTCGCTCATCTATTTCCTCCTTGTTTTTACCAAAGCTAACACGAGCACTGTTAACAATAGTAAGGTCTGTACCCATATGGTCCACGTAACTAATATATCCAATTCCATCTCCATACAGTTCTACACTCTTCACTCTTTCTCCAAATTCTTTATTTGGCGTTCGATGTACCATCTTGCCTTCTTTAGATCTTCTAACACATCAGGGCTTTTTTGTCCAGCCCTGGAAATATATTTTACTACATTTCCTAAATTAAAATTTAAATCCCACGCTTCAATTATTTTAATCGCCTCATAAGGATTTTTCTTACCACCATAATGATCCGGATGGTCAATGGATTCTTTCTGGAAATTTTGAAAAGGAATTTCGCAGTTAAAGCATTTTACAGAATCATTCGTTCCCCTCCCACATCTGACACAACGCATTTAGTCACACTCCCCACAAGGCTGAACAGACCGTTTCTGTAATAGCCGCTGTTACCAAATATGGATCACAATTTGAATTTGGCCTCCGATCCTCAATATAGCCAACCCCATCTTTGGCAACTTGCCACGGAATACGGACGGAGGCTCCCCTGTCGGACACACCCCACCTAAACTCCTCGTGTGAGCAGGTCTCGTGAAGGCCCGTAAGCCGAGACTCGATATCGTCGCCATATACTGCGATATGTTCCTCTGTCTTCTCGCCCAGAGCTGCTGCTGCTTTCTCACACATACCAGGCTGGGTCCTCATCTCGATTGTAGAATAGTTCGTATGACAACCTGCGCCGTTCCAGTCGCCCTTTACGGGCTTTGGGTCCCAGGAAACTGAGACGCCATATCTTTCGGCAACCCGTTCCAACAGATAGCGGGCGAGCCATAGATGGTCGCTCACTTCCACGGGGGCGCACGGGCCGACCTGGAACTCCCACTGTCCAGGCATGACCTCCGCATTGATCCCTGAAATCTTCAGGCCTGCTTCCAGGCATAGCTCAAGGTGTTCCTCCACGATATCCCGTCCAAAAGCATTAGACGCACCAACACTACAATAATACTGGCCTTGCGGCGCCGGATAACCCTTCTCGGGGAAACCAAGGGGGCGACCATCTTTAAGCAGAGTGTATTCCTGCTCAAGGCCAAACCACGAGTTATGATCCTTGTATTGCTTCGAGGTCTCCAAGCACCGATGCCTCGTGTTTGTTTCGTGAGGCGTGAAGTCGGTGTTAAGGACTTCGCACAGCACCAGCCGGGAGCCGCCCTTTCGCAGAGGGTCTGGGACCACTCTAACTGGCCGTAGGACGCAATCTGAGGCGTGACCCTCTGCCTGGTTCGTCGAGGAACCGTCGAAACCCCACAGGCCGTGGGGTGGATCTGAATCCGCTACTCTCGTCTTACTACGCAACTGTGGTGACGGCTTTGTGCCGTCAATCCAAATATACTCTGCTAGTTTCATTTTTCTCCTCACTCTTCAGCCGAAACTACTGCCATAATATGGCTTCTCTCTACGAGATAAAATGTGCGCTCTCTCAAGCCAATCTCCCGAAGAACATGGGTGGGAACAATAACAACATCGCCGTATATATACTCTTTTTGAGAGTCGCAAACTACCGAGACGGCCTTATAGGGCTTCTCCGCTGGCTTGTAATCCTCTGGGAGGGCGATAAGGCTCTTTTCATGAACCTTTTCAGTTTCGTCAAAATCTAAAGACACCTGGACCCACTTGCTGGTCGGTGCTAACAACATTTTAGTCTTCATTATACATCCTATATTAGTATAACCCCTAAACGAGGTAATGTCAAGTTATTTATGTTATGTGACTTCACACTGTCCGCCGGAGCATGCCTGGGCGCCCTGTAAGTCAGTGTTGTCCTGAAACTCCATAACATTTGTCAATTCAACCGCTTCCAACGACTTCATCATTTTGTTATAAGTCTCTTCGTCACAATCTTCAAACGGGGCCTGGACATAGGAGCCTCCGTTTGCCGGCATTACCGAGAGGCCGTTATAATAACTTCGATTCTCCCACATCCATTCACCAACCTCTTCCCACTCATCGTCCTTGATGGTGACGGTCGCGCTCACGTTGTGCGTATTTTGCCCTTTCCAGTGGCCGGTTTTCACCCACTCCCTACTGACCTTCTTGACGCGGGAGAGCATCTCCAGGGCGCTCTCAGAGCGTGTTATGGACCCTTCTGGTGCCTTCTGCGGGGCGGAAATAACTGCGGTGTCGTGGGGTCGGAAATATTCGTCCTCGACGAGTTCTGGGTGGTGCTC
>Ga0080013_1000455_pt1 | contig 57962 bp, 68 predicted proteins | sample ETNvirenome_6_85_FD_69236 | JGI IMG/M metagenome (GOLD analysis project Ga0080013, IMG submission 69236) | Marine viral communities from the Pacific Ocean - ETNP_6_85 (SPADES assembly) (version 2) | ecosystem: Environmental > Aquatic > Marine > Oceanic | place: Pacific Ocean | collected 2013-06-19 | reverse complement strand
GAAACAGGAACATTTACTTCACTATTTATTGAAAATGGTCTTAGGATGACATATAAGTCAAAGTATGAGACTGTTAAAGTTGATGATTCTAATTTTCCAAATACAGAATTAGATACTATTTATGGTCTTGATACAAGCTTACATCCACAATTAGTATGTTATATGAAATCAAGGTTATATGAAGATCAAGGCAATATGGAACAAGCAAATTATTTTAGACAAATGTACGAGCAACAAATGATGAAACAAAAGTCTCGTAAATCTGGGGTTCGGTCTTTATCCGTCCCTAATATGTAAAAGGAGAATTAATGTCCTCAACATCAACAACATGGACAACTGATACAAACACAAAGTCAGGTGTAGTGCAGATATATGAAAGTAATGTCTCCGTATTAAAGATACTTGGAATTGAAGGTGGTAATTCTATACTTGAATTATTCGCAGACCAAGGAGATGATAATGCTGATAAGTGGAGAATGTGGGTAAATGCAAGTGATGATGATTTGCACTTTGCAAACTATACAAGTGGAGCATGGGCTGACCTCTTAACAATACAAGATGGAGGTAATGTTGGTATCGGGACTGCTGCACCAGCAGAAGAGCTTGAGGTAGAGGCAACAGATGATACAACGATAAAAATTGAATCCACAGCTAGTAATTCAAGAGCAACTCTTATGCTGAAAAATGATGCTCAACAATGGCTTGTAGAGGTAGAGGGGGCGGTAACTGATAATTTTAGAATCAGAAATGGTACAACTGGAAGTACTAAACTTTCAATAATGCCTTCTGGAAATGTCGGTATTGGGACTACTGCACCAGCTACTTTACTACATCTATATAGTGAGATAAATTCAAAACCAGAATTGACACTTGAGCATAAGGGTTCTGCTGGCAATCACGGTGCTAATTTGGTTTTCAAAGCTCGTGAGACAAATGGTTTTTTAAATGATAATACACAAATAGGAGATATACTGTTTTATTCTTATGATAATACTGGTAATGGTGGACAGTATCTTCTGTCAGCTAGAATTATGGCAGTGGCTTCATCTGGACAAGCAGAAGACCAAGCTTCTGCAAAATTAAAATTTTATACAAACAACAATACTACTGATGCATCAACTAGAATGACTATAGATGAAACTGGCAATGTCGGTATTGGGACTACTGACCCATCAGCGATATTAGATATATCTAAGGATGCTTCTGGTGGTAACGTAGAATTTATACGCTTTACTCAATCAACTGATACTGATCATTGGCATACAATTAAGGCTGAAATGAATGGAGCTACTTCTTCTTCTAACAGACTTGAGTTTTGGGTTGGAACTAGTACAAATAATACTCCTATAGAGGTTATGACTTTAAGGGGAGATGGAAATGTCGGAATTGGGACTACTGACCCAAAAAATAAACTTCAAGTAGCTGGTTCTATAGCTCTTGAGGTGGATCACTATATTAGTAATAATGTTTACTATGATGGTGGATGGAAGGCTATAGCAAATAGTACAGAAGCAATGCCTTGGCGTATAAAGGGTGAGACTGATGGTAGATTAGCATTTTATAATGGTTCAGTAAATACAACTGCTGGTGCATCTGTTAGTGAAAACAATGTTATGAACTTTTCTAAAACTGGCAATGTCGGTATTGGGACTACTTCACCAGATAGACAATTAGAAATATTAAATGATACCACAAGTAGTACTACTCAAGGAGGGTCTCTTAGGCTTACATCGGATGATGGTGCTATTATGGCAACTACCCATCGTTTGGGTTATATAGAATTTGTCGGTGCTAGAGCAGGGTCAAATGCTACAAAAGTTGGTGCTTATATTTCTGCTACTGCTGATGGAAGTTGGAGTGCTAGTGATGATTATGGTAATCCTACAACACTAAATTTTTATACTCAAAGTGCTGCTACAGGTAGCACTACTTTAGGAGTTACAACTCCAAGAATGGTGATTGACACAACTGGCAATGTCGGTATTGGGATTGATTCACCAGCTCTTCCCACTCATATTAGAGGAGCAAAAACTACACAGTCTACCACTGTTGTTGGACAGTTACTTATAGAAGATACTACTGCTTATAATGGCACACCTAGGGCAGGAATTATATTTGGAGGCATAACAACATCTGGTGGTACTTATAATACATTAGGCTCTATTCAGGTGGGAAAATTAAATTCTACTGATGGCAATGAATCATCCACTATGTCATTTAATACAAGAAAAGAAGGGGCAAACCCTGCCACTGCTATGCTAATTGATGAAGATGGCAATGTCGGTATTGGGACTGATGCACCAGATTCAGAGCTCCATATAGCTGATGATAATTCAGCTCCTTATATAAAACTTACTAGAAATGAAACCGATGGTTCAATTACAAGTGGTAATGAACTTGGAGCGGTAATGTTTGGAGGGTATGAAAATGGAGGTACTCCTGATTATGGTGCTGCTATAAGAGCATCTGCTGCTGGCAACTGGACTATAGGCAGTGCACCACATACATCTCTTAGGTTTGAAACTGCTAGTGCTGCTTCATCAGGAGCGTTAGTTGAACAAATGCGTATTGACGAAGATGGCAATGTCGGTATTGGGACTACTGCACCAGCCCAACTTCTTCATATTAATGGTGCAAATCCCGAAATATATTTGCACGACACTTCTGAATCTGGTGGAGATACGTTTGGTGCAATAAGATTCGGAAATGCACAGGGAGGAACTGGAACATGGAATGAAACTGCACGAATTGTGATGGATGATGAAGGTTCTGAAACATATCTAGAGATAACTACAACAGCAGATTCTAGGGATTTAGTGTTACAAACAACTGGTGGCAATGTCGGTATTGGGACTGCTACACCAGCAAGACATTTAGAAGTTGGGAACGCAGCTAATGATGTAGATACCTTCGTAAGGATTGTGTGTGATACTGACAATGAATGTGGTGTGGAGCTTATGGAAGAAACTACTGCAATGTGGAGAGTGGTATTAGATGGTGATAACAACAACTATTTAAAAATATTTGATGTTTCTGATGGTAGTTCGGCTGTTCATATGGCTCAAGGTGGGAATAGCTGGGTAAACGATTCAGATTTAAGAATCAAGAAGGATGTTGAGAATATTAGTTCCGTCCTTGATGGTATAAATAGTCTTCGCCCAATAACGTGGAAAAGGAAATATTCAGAATCAGGTATAACTTATGCTGGATTGGTTGCACAAGAGCTTAAATCCCATTTTCCATTGGCAGTCCATGGCGAAGAAGGAGAGTTTGCAGAAATTCCTGCAAAAGATGCTGTTTTAGATGACGATGGAAATGTTATTAAGGAAGCAACAAAACTTACATATAAAGGTGCGATGTCAGTGGGATATACCAGTTTAATTCCATACCTTATAAAAGCAATACAAGAATTATCAGCTAAGGTAACAGCCTTAGAAGATGAAGATGTAGCAAATAAAGCAAAGGTGGCTACACTGGAAACTGAGGATGTGGCTAATAAAGCTAAGATTACAGCATTAGAGGCAAAGGATGCCGAATATGCTACAACTATTGCAGCATTAACAGCTAGAATAACAGCACTGGAAAGTGCATAATAAACGGGAGAAAGTAACAATGGCGAAAGCAACAAGCAAAGAAGCAACAACTGAGGAGATGCCTTTGGCAAATCCGGAGGGGAAAACTGTAGAGGAACTTAAGGAAATAGCAATGACTCTTCAGGCTCAGGTAACAGAGAATCAGAGGTTAGCGAATCATCATCAGATGACAGCAACAAAAGCTCAGGGTGGATTAGAAGTAGTCCTCCAGATGATTCCAAGGCAGGAAGTTGAAGAAATGATAGCTAAGGAAACAAAGAGTAATGGAGAAACAGTAAGTGACAGTTAAGGAACTTATGGAACGTGTGGGCATGACTGAAACAGGTCGTGCCCTTGCGTACATCAAAGATGGTTTGGATGAGATGAATATGCAGTCTGAAACCCATGTCAATGTGGAACGTATTGATATTACTGCAGATCAGCGTTATTATGATATTCCCCATGATGTGATAAAGATCACAGATATACGTTGTAAGAATCATCTTAATACTAAGAATGAGTATCGCAGTATCCCACGTTCTATGTTTAAACCACCTACGGAGGATTCAGATGGCGTCTAAGAGAAAATATGCATATTATTTACGTGGCAGCCAGATAGCTATTGTAGAAGAAGGTTTGGGTTCTGGTGTATGCAGTCTTTCTGGCTATAGCAACCAAACAACTTGTGAGGCTGCTGGAGGAACCTGGACTGAGAATGCTTTTAGCAGTGATGATGGTGTATATAGAAGCCCTGTTGCTACTATAGCTGATGGATTGGAGATAGAATATGCTTATAGTCCTCGGTATTTAATAGAATCTACAGATGTTTCTACTACTACTGTTTCTGGATGGGATCAGGATAATGATGGGAATTTTAGACTTCGTGCTTCTGGTAGTACTAATTGGACATCCTCCCCTAATTTAAGTAGTGTTACCTACATAGTTTTAAGAAATGCAGGTAGGTGGAATGGATTACATAAGGTTTCATCAGTTACAAATAATAGAATAGTAACTACAACTAAAGTTTCAGCTTCTACATCAGAGACCTTATTTGAAGAAACAGTTACTTTATATTATGATGTAAATGTATTAGATGATGAATCAGATAGTATAGATTTACCTGATTATTTAGCTAAAGCCCTGGTTCATTATGTTAAGGCTAAGTTGGCTGAAGATGCTCTTGAAATGGATAAAAAGGATTATTTTATGAAGGAATTTTATACTATATTAGATAAGCATGAAAGTTCAAAAATATGGGGAGCGCGTATGATCTCTCCGGGACCAAACGCAATTAGATAGGAGAATAAAATGGCAAATTATGCTGTTGTAACAAAGGTAATTATACATAATAAGATTAATAATGATGCAGATAGTGTGGCTGGATCGTATGCAAAAGAAGTTTCTGATTATCTTGAGACTATAGATGATGGCAAGGATATTCACTCAATACATTCTACGGAGATTGCATCATCTAATTCTATTATGACTGTAATTATAGTTGAAGCTTAAGGAGAATAAATGGCTGTAGTAAACGTAGATAATGTAGATGCTCATAAGCATAATGGTATCAGAACATATAGTGGCGCTGAGGCTACTAATGTAATACTTGGTCAGAATGGCTTTGATATATTGGTAGGCGTTGCAGATACTACTGGAAAAGAATATATAGCAGGGGAAACTGGTACAGATACTGCCGATATTGTATATAAACCAAATACAAGATTTTGGGTTGCATTTAAGGCTATTCATGGTGCAGACTCATCCTTGCAGGCACATTCTTTACAGGGAGACCACTTAAGCCTTGATGGAACATATACTGCATCTAGTGCCGATAGTACGGATAATATAAATCTGCAGGATCAGGATATAATTAACGGTTGTTTTACCAAGGTACGTATATGTGATGCTGCTACTTATGTATTAGCATACAGAGGATAATATGCCCGTAAATAAAAAACCAGAAACTGTTCACAGTGGAATTTATACTTATACTAGCTCTGAAGCTAGTAATTTCTCTATGGGGCAAGCTGGCGTTGATATCTTGATTGGAGCTGGGGGTGGTGCTGGTGCGGCTGGGAAACTATATATTGCAGGACCTGGCACAGATACTGCTGGGGGGATTGGCATTCCTCCAACGTTTTATTTTCCTGAGGTTAATTTTTGGTTTGCCCTTAAGGCTATTAATGGGGCTGATTCAAGCATAATATGCAAGTCAATGCAGGGAGATGATTTTATGATGTCGCCGAATATAACATTTGATGGTGTTCCCCTTAGCAATTCAAATTATAATTTAGATTTACAGATAGATGATACAATTAACGGTGCCTTTACTAAGATAAGAATTTGCGATGGGGCAACTTATATACAGGCATTCAGAGGATAACAAAGGAGAATAAAATGGCAGAAAATAAAAAAAGAGCTAATATACTCAATCTGGTTGATGCAGCATGGGGTAATGAGTCTGGTTATGTAAAAAGTCCCAGTGCATCTGATCTTGGTGGAGCTACAGCTGGTGGTAAATCAACAGCTTATAGAAAGCAAGCAACTGTAGTACCTGTACCAAAACGCAGACCTTAGTGTATAAGTCAATAAAGAAGTTAATTGCCTGGACTTTGGAAGTCCTAAATATGGATTCTCCAGAGGCCAGAGAGTTAATCTTTAGGACTGGGATGGCTGAGAGTGGCTATAGAGTAATAGAGCAAGGTGGTGGAGGTCCTGCTGTAGGATATTTCCAGGTAGAACCTGCCACGATCAATGATACTATTACTAACTATGTCACTTATCGGCAAGAAATACAAACTAAACTATGGAGTTTAGGTTTTGAGGATAAGGATTCGGTATTAAGGGTAATGGGTAGTATACCTCTGCAGGTAGCCTTTTGTAGGCTTAAATATCGTAGAGATAAGTATGCATTACCCCCTTGTGGTGATTTAGAAGCACAGGGAAAATACTGGAAGCGTGTATATAATACGCATAAAGGTAAAGGAACAGTAAAGCACTTCATGGAGGCTAACAGCTAATGCTAGACATTGTAGATACATTAAAAACAACAGGTGCAGGAGTAGGTGGTTGGTGGTTATCAATAAGTGGATGGCTGCCAGAAGTAGTATCTTTATGCGTGGGAATTGCAACATTAATATACCTTATTGTTAAGATTACAAAAGAACTAAAATAGGGGAACTATATGGTTTGTCCAAATTGCGGATCTCACGAGATTAAGCGAAATGGAATCCGGAAGAACTCTGATGGAACTGAAGCACAGAGATGCTATTGTTCTGAATGTAGTAAGGAGTTTTCTACTGGGGTGGAGGAATATAAACGTGGGAGATTAGTAAAGAGAGCAATAATTACGCCTGATAAGCATTTTCCTTATGCGGATATGCCAGCAATCAAAGTATTGTGTCAGGCAATAGAAATGGTGAAGCCCCAGATATATGTTGATCTGGGTGATGTGGGTGAATGGGGAAGTGTTTCTCACTGGAAGTATAAGCGAAAAGTAACTCCTCCGTTAGAAATCATGATACCTGAGATAGATGCGGATGTCAAAGCAGTCAATAAGGGAATGGATGTGATTGATAAAGCACTGGATACGGTAAACTGCAAGGAAAGACACTTTTGTGAAGGTAATCATGATAATTGGCTTAATCACTTTGTTGAGAGATACCCCTATTTGCCCCAATATGCCACCTTAAAGGCATTAAAACTGGATGACCGAGGTTATGCCTACCATAGGTTCGGAAAGCACCTTAAAATAGGCAAACTATACTTTTATCATGGTCATCAGTACGGTGGTCAGTATCATGCTTCCAACCATTTAAGAAAATTAGGATGCAATGTTATGTATGGGCATTGGCATGATTTACAGCAAATATCAGTTACACATATGGACGGACCTAAATCAGCATGGAGTATTGGATGTTTAAAGGATATGAAAGATGAGAGCAATGATTGGCTTGAACACAGAAAGATTAACTGGGCTCATGCATTTGCTATTGTGGATTACTATGGCGATGATGGAGATTTTACTGTGAATGTAATACAGATTATAGACGGGAGATGCTCTCTATGGGGGCAGATGTTAGATGGAAATAATTAATGGACATTTTTGGGATAATAGAAACACTGGGTATACCGGTAGCAGTAGCAGTCGGCCTTGGATGGGGCTGCATGTATCTGATAAAGTTCATAACCAAAGATGTTGCAAAGGATCTGAAGGGTTTATACGAAATAATAGTAAAACTTATAGACTCAAACAGGATAGCAAAGGACGAGGTAAAGAAGACTTTGTCCTCAGTAAATACAATGAAAGATATGTTTATTAAACTGTTTAAAAAAGGAGATAAATAAATGGAGTTTTTATCAGCAAATTGGGAGTATTGTTTAATAGGTATTATGGCGATAGATAAGATTGTTGCACTTAGTCCCACGGAATGGGATGATCTTATATGGACATCAATAAAAAAATCAATCTTTAAAATAGTAGGGAAATAATATGTTAAAAATAGTAATAGGTAAGCTTGTTAAAAAGCATGGATTAAAGAATCTTCTTATTAAGATAGGTGATCTGGCTGTGTCAATCACTAAATCTAAGAAAGATGATGTGGCATGGGCTAAAGCGAAGAAGTTTTTAGAACAGATATAATGCCTAAACAGGTCGCTACATTGAATGATTTTTCAGGAGGGTTAAATACGTCTTCAGATGAGCGTGATTTACAACCGAATGAACTTACTGTATGTACTGACTTAGATAGCTATCAACCTGGATCTTTAAGTTTATCTTCTAAATTCAGGGCTGCTGCCGCTACTGTAACTGGTGGGACTGTAGATGATGTTACTTCTGCGGAACTAACTACTCCAGGCTATGGGTTATTTGTTTTTGGCAATGATTATACCTTTAGTAAGACTAATGGATCACCTGCTGCTACAGAAAATCAAGAATTTATAGCGAAGCATGATGGGGGAACTGGAATGGATCTTTTTGATTCCAGTACTGATAGTTGGACTGATGCAGCCCTTACTACTGTTTCTACTAAGATGGCTTGCTATTGTGGAGATGGAGATCTTTTTGTAGGAGGAGATCATACTGCTGCACCAAAAGCATTAATGCATTTAAAAAGAACTGACTGGGAAGATACAGATAGAGAGCGAGAAACTAATATCTGGGTGGAAAGAACTCAGGCAAAACCTATACCAACTTCAGGTACAATGAGTATAGACTGGTCTGGAAATGATACAGCTGTTCCAGCTGCAGATGATTTAAAGTGGGTTATTACTTGGGGGGAGGAAGAGGCAGCTGTAGACACTGTTAATGGTACATGGTCAAATGATGCAGAACAAGCTAGCGGTTCTAATTCTTATATTCAGTTTGCAGGTACTTGGCTTTATAAAGAAAAGGCTGAATCTGATTTATATCCAATGACTACTCCTGATTATGCTGGAGCAAATCTCTCTACTGCCAATGGTGTAACTGCAAAGGATGCAGTGAATAGAGGGTTGTATGTTTCTGCTTGGATTCATCTTGCTGCTAGTACTACAGATGCTGATATTCTGAGCCGCACTGGAGCTAGATTGTATGCTAAAATGAGCAATGAAAATGAATATTATATGTTAGCAGAGGTAGACTGGGAAAAGGGTATTATAGGAGATGGAGAGGTTGATTGGGATCCATGGATTGATGATTGGACTGCTCCTACAGCAACAGGTACTGATCCAAATCCAGATGTAACCTGTCAGACAGGACTTATTGCAAATGTTCCTGCAGTATGGTCTTATTTTGCAAATAATACTTATGCTACTGCTGATATTCCTGGTGCTAGTAGAACTGTTTATTGGGAGCATGGCGTTGTTGCCAATGGTGTTGCATACATAGGTAATGTTAGTATTAATGGGAGGTCATATGGTGATAAGATATTTCATAGTCCACCCGGATTATACCAGTATGATGTATTTACAGAAAACAATACCTTAGATGTTGGTAATATTAGTGATGGAGATGATATTACAGCTTTAAGAGTATTTGCAGATAGGCTTTTAATATTCAAAAGAAGATCTGTGATTATACTTAATATATCTCAAGCTGACGCTCAGGTTGAAACAGAGCAACAGCAGGCAGGAGTTGCCAATCCGGGTGCAGTGATTAATACTAATTTTGGAATTATCTGGGCAAATAAGAATGGATGTTATCTTTATAATGGGGAGGGTATTGTAAGTTTATTGTCTGCTAAGGGTCAGCAAGGATCTCGTACAAGGATAGATAAGGATACTTGGGAGGCTGCCATTACAGATCGTACTGTTATAGGATATGATACAAAGAGGAGACAGGCGGTAGTTTTAAAAGATGCAAATAATGTTGCTACAGCATTCTATTATTCATTTGAGACTCAGTCCTGGCATTCTTCAGCCGATGCAATAGCTACAACTCATAATATGAGTAATTGTGCGCTTAGTTCGGATGGAGCCTGCTTTATTGCTGGTGGCGAGAATGCTATTCGTGTAATAGATATTAAAGATAGGAATGCAGCAAGAACTGCTACTCTTGAAACTGGAGAGATTAACTTTGGTTCTATGGAATCTAAGAAAAATTTAAATAAGGTGACTGTTGTTTACGAAGGAGGCAGTAGTCAGAGTATGACTGTTAAGGGTGCTACAGATGGTGGAGCTTATGGCAGTACCCTCGGAACTCTAAGTGGTGGTACTGGCAGGCAAAGTTTATCTATTGATCTTACATCGGATAGTAATTTTAAAGGAAAGAAAACATTTAAGTTTCAATTAACTGGAACTGCTGCTGTAGAGTTTAAGTTACTTGATATTAATTTTGTATATAGAGATTTAGGTGTTCATGGGTAGTGTAAGAGATAGTAGTAGATTAAGACATCTTAGAATTGGCAAAATGGAACAGCCTTCAACCTCTTTAAGGACTAATATTCCTACTGGAGGGGTTGATGGTGATATACGTGTGCAGGCAAGTAATGGAGGACCTGCATTATTTACAAAGTTTAATGGTGAGTGGTATACTGCCCCGTTAACAAAAACAACTGGAGGTGGATCTGCAGCTCAGGTTAAAATACATCTGATGACTGGTACAAAGACATCTGGTACCACTGCATATATAGCTTTAGATTCTTCAATCATTCCTCCTGGATCTGTTGTTGGAGTGTCATTATTTATGAATCATTCAGGCAATTTTTGGATGATATCTAATTGGGCAGATATTTCAGATGATGATGGTACAGGAAGTGGTACTCAAGGGGGAACTAATACTGCAGAATTTGGACCATTTGTTACTAGGCATAGAGTTTTATATGAATGGGATAATCATAGGATAAAGATAGATAGACAAGGTACCCAAATAAGTGGTGCCAAACAGTATAAATTATTAGTTTTTTACACATAAAGGAGAATAGTTATGGGAGCAAGTGCAAAATCAAAATCAATTTTAGCTGGGATGCAATCCAGCGATTGGAAAAAGTTCATGGTAAGTTATACGGATGCGCTTGCAGAATACAATGCTGATGTTGCAAATTTAGATGCAGAGAAGCAGAATGAAGCTAACTGGATGTCTGGTATAGGTAAAGTTATATTTATAGCCGCTACTTATGCATTTGATGCTCTTGTTTTTCCTGGACCTGGGTCTGCGCTTAGAACAGCAGGTATTGCGTTGGCTGCTGGCGGAACTTCTCTTGCAGCTCGTGGTGTTACTGATTGGATTATTCAGGCCCCAGATAAGGCAGTAAAAGAATTGGAGGCAAAGGGCTATGATGTTTATGATCCAGTATTCAATACGACTCGGGCATATGAATTAGAGAAGGGTATTGAAACTGATAAGGCAGGCGAAGTAAGTGCCTTTGATGCATATGAAAAGAACATGTGGACAGGTCAATGGCTAGAAACTATGGGTGATATGGGTACTTTTATGGCACTATCGGCAGGTGGTAAGTTTAAGTCTGGTTATAAAGGTGGTGGTAAAAATACCTTTATGCAGGATCCGGTAATTGTACAGGCACCGGATATAAGAGGGAAATAGATAATGGCTGTACCAGATCTACCACCTGCTGCTCCAAATCCATTTACTCCAGGAGATCCAATTATTCCAGGCTCTGACTTTGATCATCAGGAATGGTGGGATATTTATATTGATCAGGATGATGATGGTGGAATAACTGATCTTTGGCAAGCATCTGAAGGGAATCTTGCTTATGAAAATATTCATCCACCAGCACCTAAAACTGAAAACTGGGGTAGTGATACTCTTAGGATGCATCAAGATATTGTAGGTGCACCAAATATAACTTCTGCGGTTAATGCTGTAGGGCAATATCAAGCTGAATTATTGGGTGATGACACATGGAGTCCAAATGATATAAGCGAGGAGACGGGAAAGAACTTTGCTCAGACTTTTACAGTCCCTTTGGCGAGTGAAATTAATGAGTGGCAAAATGACTGGGGTTCTGATATAGAGGGTGGTGGTGATTGGAAACAGCATGGTGACGATCGTGCTTATAATGTTGATTATCAGTTCTTAATAGATGTTGAATCTGAGTTTAGGGATAAAGAGACTGAATTGGGCATAAATACAAATAGTGGTATTATTGATAATACTTTTACAGGCTATGGTAATGATTTAAATTACGAGTTATTAAAAGCATATCGGGATAGTCCGGATGATGCAAAAAGCGATCTTTTTAATATGGGTCCCACTTCTACAGGAGCATCTGGAGAATGGTTTGCGGAAGATACTCATATCAAAGAGACATTGGAAACTGATAAAAAGCATGCAAAAGAAAATTTTGATAAAGAAAAAGAAAGTATTACTGATACCAGAAAGGAAAGAGCTAGAACATTAAGGGGGCAATTTAAAGGTGCTGGAAGAAGTGGTTTAAGACGTGGTGGTGGTGGAATGGGTTCTAGAAATAGGGCTAATAGAATGGCAAATAGAGGGTTGTCAAAAGACATGGGTCTTTTAAGAGAAAAGGCAAGAAAAAGTTATACTAATGAGATTGATAGACTTAATTTGCAAAAAGATGCAGATATTGCTACAAATGATTTAAAGTTGGAAAATAAGATGGAAAGTGAGTTAAGGGAATTAATAGTTAATATTGAGGCAATAGAACGTAAATTCCATATTGATGACAAACAGCAAGAAGATAATAGGCTTGAGGATCTGGAGGATGCTATGGCTCGTGTAGCAGGAACAGATCCAGACTTATGGCCTATGGCTATATAATATGTCAAATCATTACTTCAATGAATCAGGCGGTGGTAGTTGGGGTTATTTAGATGACTGGTTTGCCGATTTAGAATCCAAGCAGAGTACTGGGCTTGCTGAGTACGGTGCTCGGCCAGAAGGATGGACTGCGTGGAATGAAAAGGGCGCGGGCACTGGTGGCTATGAAGATTTCTTAAAAGATTTGTATAATGAGCAGATGGCTTCTATGGATGTTAAGATATCTTTTCATGATTTTAAGGCAAAATTTTCTGGATTATTTGATACTTATGATTCTACTATGGAAGAATTGAAAGAGGAAGCTTTTGCAACTAAGGTACAATCTACTGAAGAAGAATTTACAATGCTTAAAGAGCATCAAGGAGAGGAATTAGCTCTTTATGAAAAATACTATGGCATGGATTCTGAAGATGATTTTGAATCTATTGCTGAACTAAAAGAGCGCCAAATACAGGAAAATATTGTACTTGATAAGAAGTCAGAGAGACAGAAAATTATCAATGCAGGTGTTAATTATACCCTTTCTAGGGATAAGATTTTAGCAGATTCAATAAAGACAGGCTTGCGACATGGCAATACTGAAACTATTGTTGAAGATCTTACTACAGAATTTTGGAGTAAGATGAAAGTAGTTCGTAATGAGTATGAAAAGAATAGGTTAAAGCAGGTTCAGTCAATTGATAGTTTAATATTAAAGTCATCCCAAAAGCTTGAAGACAAAGAATTTAAAGTAAAGCAGACCTTAGAAGAAGCTTTTGTTAGTGCTGAGAGTAATATTAAAGAAGGTGCATTAGGCCTCCTTATTGATAAGCTTGATTTAAAAGATCAGTTTGAAGAAGATACCTGGGAAACAATGGGCTATTTAGCTGGGAGTGATGCATTGGTAGGTTGTTATGGCGTAGAGTGTCCTGATGGGCAAAAGTGTATTGGTTCTGGGCAATGTGTGGATGCATTTGGAGAGGATGATCCAAATCAGGGAGATGGTATTGCTTCAGATCACACTCCTTGTACGGAAAACCAGCTTGCTAATGACTGTGTAACTAGAACTAAGATAGAATATGGTCAGAGTAGTAAGTTTACGGGATACCAAACTACAGAAACAGAGGTGGAATATTGTGATTGTAGACCGCATGAAGGATATGATAGTCATTGTTGTACGTTTGTTCCAGGAACGGGATCAGGTGTTATTCCAGGAGGTTCAGGAAGTGCTGGCTATTATACAGGAACTTGTTGTCCTGAAGGTGAGGAGGAGGGTGAGATAATTAATCCGCCAAGTCCAACTAATGAGGAGCATTGTATAGATGGTGGTGGATCATATATCTTTAAGGATCCTGGTCCTCCCTCGGTTGGCAGTTGGTGTTGTGATGGAGGAACTAATGATACCTGTACTCCTAGCTACCCTGGTTTTGGTTAATTGAATTAAAGGAATAGAATTATGAAAGACTTAGACTTATATACTGCAAAGGATTTTGGTGATGATATGTGGTTTGCATATCGTCAATATAAAGCTCAGGTTTATTTAAATCTTGAGAGAGATCAAGCAGAACATTTAAATGCACTTGAGAAAATGGTTAGAGAGGAAGCTCCGTATTATAAGGGTGAGATTCTTGATGAGTCTACTGGTATGACTGATTTTGATTATCTGTCAAGCGAATTAGAGATAGCTAAGGATATTTATTGCATGGGGGTGGCATGTACAGATCCTGGTCAAGATGGCCCAGGTAAGCTTATTGGTATGCTGGATAGGAATTTCAATAAAATGCATGAGATACATCTTAACACTCAGGATTGGCTTGAGAAAGCTGCTGGAGAGGGTGGTTGGATGGAGAGAATTGCTTCAGCACAGAGTAGGTTTGGAGGTAAAGAAGGAACTGAAGATGCTAGTGCTGTATATGATGCCTTGGTTAAGTTTCGGGATGAAAAGGATAATATGCTTCGCATAGAAGCTGCTGAGAGTCTTGATAAGCATATTGCGAATCTTGGAAAATGGGTGGATTTACAAAGTTCTATTAAGATATTTGATTTACCTAATGCTGAGGGAGTTTATGATGATGATGTATTGAATTTTGCTGGTCCCAATGATCCCAATTATGAAGAAAATCTTAATCTATTTAAAGCTGTTGAGCGTATGCGTGTTGGCGATATTAAGAAGGCTGAAGAATATCACGATATATGGACAAAAGGTTATGCTGCAAGGAAGAAAGAAGATAGGCGGCTTGAAAAAGAAGATGCTACTCGGAGGAAGAATGAAGGAATTGCTAAAGATGCAATTATTGAAAAAGCATGGACTGATCATGATACTAATGTACGTGGTGCAATTGAAGCATTAGATGGATTACAATCCCAGGCTAAAGAAGGACGTGGCTTTGATAGTAAATTTGTAAAGAGTGTACAATGGTATATGCCCGCCATTGATTGGGATAAGGGTAGTCTTAATATGAATACCGTTAAGGAGCGTAAAGGAGTTGTTGCTGATAATTTAACATATTGGTTAGATAATAATGCATGGGGAGATGCATATGATGATTGGCAATATGCTGTTAAGCATGCAAGGAAAATTCATGTAGATCCTGATACTGGCGATCCATTATATGCTGATACAATAATGAAAAGACTTGCTTTAGAATTCTATATGCTAAATAAGAGTGAGAGCGATGTTTTAAATCTTGCAAAGGGTGGACAAGGTATGCCTTGGATGGCTCCTTTTGTAAAAGGGGAAGAAACACTTGGGGGCTTTGGAGAACTTTTTGAGAGAGAAGGTATGGATTTTCATGGTTATGGGCTTGGCGAAGATACTCCAGAAGAAGCTGCAGAAGATTACTTTGTACAAACATGGAAGGTTTGGAATGCTTTGAATAGTGCAGAGAATGACCCTGTATTACAAGCTGCCCCAGAAGGACTTGCTTCTAAGAACCTTAACGATCCGGATGGTATTTTGGGATCTAATGCTAATCCAGCTAATACTCCTAAGAATCCAGATACAAAATATATAAGAAATGAAGATGTTCCTGGATATAATGCATTTATAGATAGCCTGGATAATCTTGCTAGAGGTGGTATACCAGAAGGATACATGATGTTTAATGGTGAGCTTGTTAAAAAAGATATTATATTACCATCTGATACCACAATGGTTAATCCTGACAGTCTGGGGCCTATCATGGGGGATTCAACTGCAATAGATACAGACGTTCCAGGAAGTGACACATCTACGCTGGATTATGATTTTGTAATGTCTCACTTGGATAAACCAGGTGGAAAAGCTGAATTGGAGAATATGGCTACTCAAATTGCACAATTCGTAGCAAATAATCCTGATTCATTCCCAGGAAATGCAATAGAAGAGTCAAAACGTGTCCTAAATGATTGGTCTAGCTTACCTGATAGTCTCAGGCAGGCTTATGGAAAAGGTACCAGTAAAGAAGAAATGATTACACCTTTGGCTGATTTTATAATATCCAATTATATAACTGAGGGAGAGTAAGCAATGGCTAACGGTCAAGGCCTGCCATGGTATGGAGTAACAGTAGATAGGTTAGATAATCTTTATAGAGAGAATTCACCTGGAGATGCTCCTGTGAATTTTAAGCATCTTCCCCAAGAAGAAATGATGGATTGGGTAGAGAAGAACAGACCCCAATATCTCCAACCTTTAATTAAAAATCCTAGATCTGATCAGGATTTTCACGATTCTACAGTTCCTGTTGGACGGGATATAAAAAACCCTGCATATATTCAGGACTGGAATGATTACAAAGCAAGTAAGGAACCAGAACATTTAGCTTATCTTGGTTTTAATATTGAACAGATGGCCACTGATTTTGGTGCTGGTCTTGCTGGTGCAATGGGAACAATCTATGATCCAGATGGTTTGGCTTTAGCTAGGGCTCAGGCGCTAGAGAAGCTTGCTGAATTTTCAGAACCCCTTAAGTATGTAGCACCATTTTGGCAGTATGGAGCTAAATTTGCAGCTAATATTAGTAGGAAAGGAATCCCACAGGAAGGAACTCCTGAATATATTGCCGCTAAAAAACAAGCCAGAGAATGGTATGATATATCTAATGCATATCTTAAAACTGGTGAGATGATGGCTGCAGAAAGAATGGCTAATGATCCTAAGGTTCGTGCATATTTTAGGTGGATGGATGATGAGCCTATGACATGGGATAATATGTTCCATGCTGATCAGTTTAAGATGGCTATGGTACAAATGGCTCCTTCTGTTGCCGCTATAACTGGCGTTACTGTTGTAACTGGTGGTGGATGGATCCCTGCAACTGCTGCTATGTTTGGAATGGAAGGTTCTAGTGAATTTGCTGAAGCACAAAGAATTTTAATGGATCATGGACGTATTAAGATAGATCCAGAAACTGGTAAGGCTATGAAAGGTCCTGATGGTCAAGAGCTACGTGAAAAGCTTACCTTTGAGGAAGCAGCTCCTATATCAGGCCTAGCAGCATTAATTCATAGTGCTATTGCCGCACCTGCTGAAGCATTTCAGATAGGTAAAGCTACCAGGCTATTAAAAATGGGTAATAAAGCTCGTAGGTCTGGTGTATTTAAGGTTGTTGATCGTCTAACTAAAAATGAGCATAAACTTGCTCATGGCATTCTTAAACCAGTAGATTATTTTGTAGAGGCAGTAGAGGGTGGTGCAGTTGAATGGTTTCAAAACACTACTCAGATGATTATAAATAAGGCTGTAGAAGAAGGTTATGGAGATACTCCAGAGGAAGCATTTGCACAGTTAGCCAAATCAATAGGTCCTGGTAATTGGGATTCTTATTTAGATCCAGAGATTGGAATGAGCGAGGATGCAATACAAGCATTTAGAGTTGGTTTACTTGGTGAAGCTGGGTTTAGTACAAGTTTCGGAGCAGCTCGTGGTGTTGGATTGGCTGCTGGTGGGGCTGCTGGTGGTATTTATAAGTTTGCAAAGCGTAAGAAAGGTAAGCCTACAACAACTGAGCTTGAAACAATTCCAGGAGAGGATATAGCTCCAGTTCCTACTACTACCGACATTGTTACTGAAACAGGAGCTCCTACTGAATCAGCCCTTACTGTCGTTACATTTGCTAAAGAGAAGTCTACTGCTGCTATAGCTTATGCTACTTTACTCGGAGAACAGGTAACTAAAGGGGAACTCTTTGGACAACGAGTCAACCGTTTGATAACAAGGGCAGGCGGTTCTCCTAATGAAGATATTAATAAACTCATTAAAAAAGATGAACGCCAGGCAGAGCTTAATCCTGAATTGAAGGCATATAATTTAATCCAAAGCTTAGAGGATGAGCCGGAAATACGTACACAAGTATTGGAGATAATCAACGCAAGTCCTTTACTTAAAGGGGGAGTTGCATTATTACAGAAGGAGGTTGCTAAAGGGAAACTTCCAGATAAATTTAAAGGTACTAAAAATATTCAATCTGCAGCAGAAAATGCTATAGATGATATTCCAAATGACATAATAATGGAGAATTTGGACAATGTAGAAGAGATAGTTAATGAGAAGTTTGACCAAGAAGGTATAGATATAGCATTAGAAATTGCGGAAGAACAGGCTCTTGAAAAGGCAGCTAAAGAACGAGGTGATGTTCCAGGGTTTGAGCAGAAAACTGACGATGCTGTTCTTGCAAAGGCTGATGAAGCTGCGATAGAGGCTGAGGCAGCTAAGCAGATGGGTGTATCGGTAGCAGAATATAGGAAACAGGTTGCTGAATCTACAAAGGTTAAACCTCTGCCCAATATTAATAAAGTGGAGGCTGGTGAAGCAGTTAATCACTTAGTTGATATGCAAAGGCAAGCTGGTACATTGGGAGTTAAGACTGCCTTAGAGGGCAATAAGAAGAAAAAGATTGCCCCTGCCAATTTAACTACCTTGAAGAAATTACAGAAAGCAATATTTCAAGAGGAACGTATAACAACAACAGATGCTAACAGAGGAGCAATCATTGACCTTATCTCAGATCAGATATTCAAGGACGTTAAACCAACCCAGAAACCCACGATCACGAAACCTGTTAAAGCCCCAGTCAAAAAGAAGGTGGTTCCGGCAGTGGCTAAGAAAAAAGCGGTTACAGAGACTGAAGTAATACCTGATACTGGAGAGATAACAGTTTATAGGGATGGGAAGAAAACCAGTGTTACAGTAGAAAATCCTACAGATAATGTAGCGGGTGCTATCCAAGTTCAACTAACAGGTTTAGATGCATCAGATCCTACTGGAAAAACTACTCCTATAAAAGATGCTGATACATTGGTGGTACCAGGTAATCAGGCCACTCTTATCAGACAAATGCAACAAATGAAGGTTCCTGGTGCTGAGAAGATAAAGGTAGGTAAAAGTAAGGGTATCTTTACTGTCAATGACGATCAAGCAGATCCATTTATACACGATTTTTTTAAGGATAGCTTTAAGCAGATAAGGTATAATAATAAACAAATGCCTAAAAAAGGTGTTGATTTTCATGACCTGACAAAGGATGAATTTGTAGGTACTGATCCTATTATTAGTAAGCAATATAAAAAGCAACGTAAAGCACGAGACCTTAAGAAGAAAGCTCCAGCTAAGCCCGATGTTAAGAAGATGGATGTTAAATTTGGCGATACACAAGGGCAGGGATTTAGGTTGGTTTCGGAATTAATGGGAGAAGAAGTACAGTCTAGGATAAAGGGGAAGACGATTGTTGATCTTGGAAGTGGAGCAACTTATTCAGAATATAAGGATCAAATGAAAGCTGAAGGCGCTGAAGATGTTGTTGGAGTTGATCCAAATTTTGAAGTTGATCACAAGCAGGATATGTTATCATTTTTACGCAATCAAGCAGATAATAGTACGGATGTTATAACGATGAATGCAATAGAATTTGGTGGTCCTGACTATCTTACCGTTGGGATTGTTGGCAAGGATGCTAAAAAATATCAGGAAGAAGTATTTAAGGAGATTGATCGTGTAGTTAAACCGGGCGGTTCTTTGATAGGATCTTCAACTACAGAATTCTTAGATATACCCGGTTGGAATAAAACAAAAGAAGATACTGCAGTTATTTATGATAAGCCTACTGGAGTTCCAGCTGAAATTGGTGGTGATCCTCTATTTCCAGTAGCAGATCCAGGGGCACAGTTAGAGGCAGTTGATATTGCAGGTGTTATAGGCGGACCGGGAGGTATGAGTGCAAAACAACTGGCAGAATTTAATAAAAGTGTCGCTGAATCAAAAGAGACCAAAAAAGAAAAGGATTCAGCTCCTAAAGAAATAGATAGTAATATTGATGAAGCTAGTGATAAATTACTAGACGACGATCTATGTATATAAATGGCTAAAAAGTGTCCCCCACCTAAAGATTACAGCGAAGTTATAGCCCGCACAAAGAAGATGGTTACTGGATGGCTGGAGACCATTGATCAGGCAGAGTTGCCTAATGCTATTAATATGTTGCATGAAGAACTTCAAGCTGAAAACCCTGAAAGAGCTACAGCGTTCAGGGAGGTCATAAAACAAATTCACCCAGGATATATAGCAGATGCAGCATTTGATGAGGATTTAGACCTATCAGTGAAGCCTGTAGGTGTATCTGATATTGATATCAGACCTTTTATTAATGAAATAGATGAAATAAATGCTACAGGTCAAGCTGGGGTGGACTTAGAGGATGCTGATAATCGTTCAAGTAATGTTGAAACTAAATATGCTGAAATGCAAATTGGACTTACTGGAATAGAGGCTTTTAAGCCAATTTATATGGCCTCAATAGGGCAGCGTGTTACCCCTAAAGAGTTTGCTGAATTTATGGAATCAATTGGTATGCATGATAACTTTGATGTATTTGTAAGAGCTATAGATGATAAATTTTCAGGATACAAAGGCACTGATGAACAATTAAGACAGTTAAGACAGTTATTCACCGTATTCCAGCCCTCTAACTGGATGAAAACTGAAGATAAACTTACTTTAATTTGGACAAACCTTAATCCTCGTGAGCCAGATATATTTAAAGCTATCCAGGGAAAGAGAGAATTCCAGCATGTTCGTGAAATTGATTTAAAGTCTCGTACTAGAGAGCCAGAAAGAACTAGTGCTAATTTTATTGATATTAGTACTGTTGATATCTTTAATGAAGAGATAAATGGTGTCACCATATATGTTCCCTTGAGCAAGATGGTTGAGGTGAGGGCGAAGAAGACTGGCCCTAATCCTGAAAAGAATGATCCTGGATGGTTTGCTGTAGATGCTAACCTTAAGATAACTGAGCATACATTGAATGAATGGAACGCACAACTTGGAACCATGAACAAAATGATTGACGGGAAAAAGAGAAGTGTGCCACATGTTATTGCTGGTATTAATTCAGGTGACCCTGGAACTCTTATGATCACCCAGATACCTGATGATATATTTAAAACAGTTCTTCCACAGGCAGAGGTAAAAGATCTTGTTGCTAAGGGTACTTTGCCTGAAAAAACTGCCAAATACCTAGCTAGTAAAAGCTATAGTTTACATTATGCATTAAGGGATGCGAGACCTAAATTAAAGGAAAGGAATGTTGCCCCTGGTGGCCCTATTAAGGCAAAGAGAACTGTTCAATCTCAACTTATGAGAACTAGATATGATCAAATGCTGGAAATAGCTGATGCAATGTCTGCAAAGAATTATGGAGAGTACTTTCTTAAAGAGCTGGAGAATGAAGTAATAGGGAAGAAAGAATATGATGAATTTATAGCTAATATAGGTAAGATACCGGTACGTTATGGTGATCGTGTAATGCCCATGCATATGTATCTTGCAGGTATCATAGCAACACATGAATGGTGGAAGGGCGTAAAATATAACACTTATGCTATAAATGATGATTCTCGTAAGACTTATGATAGGTCAAGATTGAATAAAACTCCTGGAATTATAGAAGTTGGCAGAGGACCCAGAAAGCATTTTATTTTTGACCAAGAAAGAGTTGATATATATTATAATGGAGAAAAGGTAGAGCATATTATTAATGTTCCCGGTCTTGGAAAGATTAATATAAATGATGGCATGTCATGGGTAAGTACTGCTGATTTAAATACTACACAGGAAGTTCTCGGAAGATATCCTATTCATAAATGGGAAAGCAATGTCCGGGAAGTTAAGGCTGTAGACGTAGAAAGATCTGAAGATGGATGGGATTATATGGAGAAAAAGCATAGTTCCCAACAGGCAATACCGGGTATTGAAATACGTGATCAAAGAGCTAAGGCTGGAGATCCTCCACTGTTATATACTGCTATGGAGATGGGGCAGGTTGTTATATTTGCCTTAGATCAGAATGGAGAATCTGTACCAATAGATGAGGTTAGTGATCTGGATGCAGTTAAAACTGCGGTTGGAAAGTGGGATATACGTAAAAGACGTGCTACTCATTATATTGATGATACAAAGGAAAGTTCCCGAAGGATTGTTATTCTTCCGCCTACCGTTGCCCATAGAACATCTCCTGGACCACGACAGTGGATGAGTAACCTGTATATTGATAGTATAACTAATAAAACCACACAGGATAATCTTAATAAGTTCAGGAATACCTTTGAGGAATATATGCTGTCAGAGGCCGATAAGCATATTGAACTTCTTCTTGATGTCTTTGAACATCCATCATTTATGCGTAAATTACTACGTAGAAAATGGGCACAAGAAGTAGACTCTCATGATAATCTTAAAAATATGTTAGAAGCAACTAATTATGCTGGAGTACATCATCCTACATATATGTCTCAAATCAGGCCTATGCTTAAAAATTCTATTATTAATGACGGTATATTACAGTTTAGAACTTTTGAAGATAAAATAGGAGGAGAAAGGCAACCTATAGTAGGAACAGATGGGGTATTAAAGGCTGACATAGGTAGGGAATTAGGTGACAATCATAATGAATTTATGGCATCAGCAGAATTACAAGTACTCAGAGATTATACTGAGCGTCTTCTATTTGCCCACGATGCTAAAAATATACTGAAGAATATTAAGACTTATGATTTAGAGGGATTACCTCCATCTGAGTTTGCTATAAGTCAAGCAAAAAAGGACTATTACAGTTTAGCCGAAGAAGATAGGATAGATGCATTAAATTTTGCATTAAAAAATATTCTTAATATAAGAGCTATGACCTGGAGGACTCCAAACTTAAGCTTAGGAGCTCTTGGGGTTGATAAAATGGTAGAATTGAAACCAGATGAAGGAGAAGCATTATACTTCACTCCTGAAAATGTGGCGAAGACTAAGCAGGGAGATCATGATATTGACCATACCAATATCATAATTATACCCGACAAGTTAGCTGATGATCTATCAGCCTTTATGGAAACAACATTCTTTAAAGAGCAGCAAGCTCTTACGGCTAATTTAGATCTTTTTAAATTTAAGCCCTCAGCATCTATGGCCGATTACAATGGCCGCCTACAGGATGCTGTCACTCAAATACAAGGTCAGCAAACAAAGGGCATTACTGCTAACATGAAGGTATTAACAGCAGTGTTATCATATAAGTTTGGAGACATTACCTTTACTGATGGTACTGTTATGCGGGCTAAAAAGCCCACTGAGCGAGTTATTATGGATTATGCACCACTTGATCAGGATTCATATACTATTGATCAAATAGAGGCACAATTACCAGCATTTGCATCTGTTGTTGAGGCTGAAAATGGAGAGTGGTATTTAAAAACCACAGTTGAACACGAGCATGTTATAATAGCTAATGCTGCCACAGATCACTCCAAGAAAGGTCGCTTAGTAGATATATGGAAATATAATGGTCCTGACTGGCGGTTTAAAAGAATGTTTAAAGTTGCTGGGAATAAGCCAATTACCAGCTTCCACATAAAAGCATTAAATAAGTTAAACCGTATGTTTAATTATTCTGATATACTAAAGGGTAATGATTGGTATAAAAATCCAATGGATATGGCAGATTATTTCTACCATGCAAAACAGCTGCATGAGTACCTACAGTTAACACCAGAGCAGCAGGAAATGAAAATTAAAGAAGCTACCAATTCAGAGAAGATGCATACCAGGACAAATGAGGCAGGTAATAAAGAGACAGTAACAACAGAGCTTGGTATAGCGAGCATAGAAGTAAAGGAGAATAGAGTAGTATCTTCTGAGAAATTGATTGTCAGACCAATAGAACAAATGCTAAGGAGATATGGAGAAGACATGCCAGCATTGCCTGGCCTTACTGAATGGGATGAGCAAAAAATAGTACATCACTTCGCTGTTAAGGACTTGGAAACCAGTATAATGGATAATATTGAAGCTTATGGTATAACTACAGAGGCTATCAATGCTGCTGAAAAATTCATTGTAAGATTTGCTGCAGGATATTATGATATGTTTTATCCTCAAAAGAATGAAAAGGGAGAATATATAACAAAATCATCAATGAGAAAAGCTGAATTTACCGAAGAGATTTGGCAGTATGTAAAACTTGGGGAGAAAGAATTGAATAAATTAAAAGACTTACATGGAGACGGAGTAGCTATTTGGTCAACGCTCTTATTTGCACAAGGAGTCACTACAATGCAGGGTACTCAGTTTATAAACCGTAAAAATATACGTCACTTTCCTCCAGGGGAAGTAATGGATGTTAAAACTTATCAAAGATTTATGAATTTTTGGGAAACACACCATCAAGATGTAGCCACAAGAACTAATTTTGATGCATTGGAAGAGATTGGTAGGCATAAATGGAAATCTTCAACCAAGATTAAAGAGAGGATATGCTAATGCCTAAGAAGTGTATACCCGCAGATGAAATTTCAAAATCAGCAAGTATTGACATGGCTGAAACAGCCATTGCTATAGAGACATCTTACAATAAAACATTTGGCATTCCACTGAATAATACTAAGATACTTGAACTTGATGTAAAGGATATTAAGAAAAACTTAACTATTTTAAAGCAGAAGAGAAAGTTTGCAGTAAAGGAAAAGAAAATAGGTGATGTTACAAAGTTAACCAAGAAGATTGGTGAAAAAAATAGAAAACTTAAGATAAAATTAGTAGAACTTAAAAATGAACCTATAAGATTTAAAAAAACTATTGCATTAAAAGACTTAATGGTTGGGACTGTTCAAGAATTTGCAGATAGTCGTGCTGGAGATGTGCATGCAGAGCTTTACTTTCCCATTATACAAGAATTTGTAATGAAAAGATATGGTCCTGTGCCTTTTAATAAGTTAAAAATACAGGATTTGGATAAAATCAATAGAAGGCTTGGTGTTATTTACAAACAGCAAGGAAAGCGAAAGAACAAGCCCCTACCTCCATGGAAGAGAAAAGTTCAAGATCCTGCTATTTTAATGTTAAAACAAGATCCAACTGGCCTAGCCTTTGATCTGGTACAAAGAACCCATCGTGCTCCTGATGAAATCTTTAGTATTACAAATAAATACAGAAGGCTAATAAATGATTCTGCAGGAAAAATGAGATCATGGATGGAGATAAACAATTATCTATTCCGAACCAATAGGGTTGATGGAGAAATTACGCCAACTATTGTAGAGCAATCTTTTGAAAATGTAATAAAATTTGCATTTGATGTATTGGATGGGAGGGCAAAATATATAATCCCACAACCAATAGGAAGTAATAAAGAAGAAAATGCTGCTTTCTTAGAAGATGAAGATAGATATAATCTAATAGTAAAGCGTAATATTCTTGATGATATCAATGAGGGAGCAGAAATACAGCATTACCCAACGGGAAAGGGTGAGGACTTCTACTATGTCGCCATAAAACAGCCTCCGGAACATCATGAAGGCAGAGAAGTCTATTATGGCTATGAAGTTCCACACGTATTAAGAAAACCAAAAAAAGAAGGCGATAAGCCAAAACCTTTCTTATTCCTTCCAAGATCAGACAAACCCGGGGCAATAGGTAAGGAAAAAAGAGAATCATTTGATGCAGCATTAGGTCAAGGAGCACGCTTTGCCACCTATACTAATAATATAGGAAGAGAAACACAAGGGCGGTTTCCTGAAGGATGGCATGAAGCCAAGACACATAAGAAGCTATCTGGAACAAAGGAAGAAGATGTAAATGGATTCCTGTTAAAGAAACCCTTTGATATATACTCATATGGAGATTTTAGGGAAAATACCAATATCAATAATACGGACGATACTGCTTCTCAAGAAATACCAAAAGAGTTTTGGAAAATGATAGCAGATATTAGGTTCATACTGAAAGACTTTCATGGTTTGATGCGTGATAAGAATGCTACGACAGAAAGTATCAGGCAAGATATATTTAATCAGATTAAGAATAAGCCCAACAAGAAGATGACTTCCAAGGAAGCTGATAAGTTTATAAAATCAGTAACAAACTTAGATGGAATGCGTTCCAATATGTATGTAGATTCTGCTGGCGATATTATAAGCACCAATACTGAGTTTTCCGAATTATACAACTATGTACCATGGAAGCGTACACCTAATGACTTAATTGTTGGCACTATTAATACCCGTGATGATATGATCCAGAGAAGAAAGGATATGCAAGAAGCATTGGGAATCAAAGAAGAGGTTGATCTATCCACAATGTCAATAAAGGAGCAGTTAAAGCATGTGGCTGAGCTTACAGATCAAAACAGAGAAATTGACAGCTTACTAGAATTTATAAATCATTACAATCAGATGATTGAAGTGTACACCGGGAAAAGAAGCATGCATGAGGTTGACAGGCTAGATCAGATACAGACTCTTGGAGCAGCACAGCAGCGAAAGAACTTTATGGATCCGATTGAAAGATATAATGAGGATGGAAGTGTTAAAAGTTATGGTAGATTGGCTAATATGGATGTTTTTGGTGAATATTTTGAGCAACAAGCCAGAACAATGGTTCATAATGATATTTCCAACCATCTTTTCAATGTCGGACTCAAGACAAGTATAGCTACCTCTGAATATATGCTGGATCATGTAAAGGCGACCTTTGGACATGCAGATGTTGATGCAGGTATCCTGGGGTTTGATTACAGTAATCCAAGAATTGCTGAAATATTAAACAAAGTGGCTAAAAAAGCTTGGGGACGTAATGCTACTATCACAGCAGAGTCAATATATGCGGTGGCTAGAGCATTAAGTATGCTTATAAGTGGTAATCTATTGGGACTTGGTCCTGCTTTAAATAATAATATGCAAAGAATTAGCGTTATTATCAAGACTACAGATGTCAATATGAAGCAAGTTAAAAGAATGATGAATGATGGGACTGCAGAAAGAGTGGCAGCATTAGCAGGCACTACTGATACTACTGTTGGTCTTGCTGATTCATTATTTGGAATGATGTCCAGTGAGCTGACAATAGGAACTGGGTGGCTTAGTAAAAAGGATTTATCCATATTAACACTCAGTAGATTAGATTCCATAAAGGCATTTAAAAAGAAGAAAGTATGGCATAAATTCTTTCAAGCACTTATTGATGGACAATCACCTGGGGCTCCTAAAGCTACTGCGACGGAGTTGAAGAATATGTATGATGGTACCTGGAGACTTATTCATGGAATCCAGGATAATAGTTTATCTGAAGAGGATCTAGAGGGAATACGAAAAAGCTTTGAAGGAAAGATTTCTAAAGAACTTATTAATAGATATGCAAGTTGGGGCCTTAGTGGCCATTATGCAGCAGGATGGCTTTCTACGCATAAAGAATGGAAAGCTGCAGTTACATTTGTAGGTGTTGAAGAAAGTATGCGTAAATGGACTACTGCTGTGGGCAGTGCATGGTATGTACATTCTGCTATGCCAGATGACGTAAAGAGAAATCCTGAGAAATATGGCTTAAAATCAGCATATGAGCACCCTATGGCGTTAAAAATGGGAAGATTGCTGGTAAATACTACTATGTTTGGGTTGTCACCCCAGTTCTTAATGCCTGCACTGAGAGGTGCTTTTGGTATTTCGGCTGGTAAGTTTTTCCCATATACTATACTGCAAGGCAGAGAAGAATTAACTATAGCGATAAATTATATAGATTCATTAAGTGATACAGGGTGGGCTGAAATAATGAAAGAGGTTACATCCATGTTCTTAGTTCCACCATTCTTAGGCGATAGAGATCCTACAGTAGTAGGAGTAGAAATGTTTGGTAAAGAATATATAAAGCCAAGGGGTAAAAGATCTGAAGCTTTTAATGCAGCTAAAAAATTCTTATGGACTAGAGTTCTATTTTCTATAATGCTTACACCGACTGTTCATATTCCGGGAATCTCACAAGTTGCTCAGTTTATAAGAAGACAAGTACAAGGATCAGCATATGGAATAGGTCTCAGAGCTACAGAAAGAGGCGGTACATCTGTATGGGCTAATGGTATAATTAAAAGTATATCAGCATTTATGGCTATAGCTGGATTGCTTGGTAGGGATTATGATGAAGAGGACAAGGAAGAGATATATACTGAATGGTATAGGTTCTTCTTCCCCATGTATTTAAACTTAGCTATAGATTTAGCAAACCGCAAACCTTTAAACACATTACGTGCATTTAGCCAAGCGGGTTACAGAGTAGGCAATGCTCTTAAAGTTGGTATTGAATGGGCAGGCTTATATGATTTTGAAGACGTAGATTTAGGGGACTAATCAAACAGTCCACCTTCTAGGCTATTTATAAGCTGATCTGCCTTATGTTTCACCTCCACAGCATGACTATACGCCACCTGTTTTCTATTGGTTTCACCTTTCTGAACTAACCTTCTACGTACTTTAGCCCTACAGTCAGGGCATAATAAATCTTCCACTATTTCTCCTTTATAAGTTCAATGAATAAATCTAAATCTAGCACTGCTTGGGGAGTAGTGTGATTACGCTTAATGACTAGCACTGGCGCCCTGCCCCCGGCATTCTGCCGTGCCTGGTCCAGGGCTTTCCATATACTTAAGCGTTCTTGGTTTTTACATTCAAAGCTATAAGGTATCTTATCTTGAGCAGCAGGTGAAAGTATAATGTCTTCACCACACATACCCATGGTTTGAGATTTTATATCATCTTCTCTAAGGGAAGAAAATGCTCCCTTAAGTAGATCTCTGAGATGATTCTGTAGGCGTCTGCCTTTAGCTTTTGAGGACTTTATCAGGGACACCGAAACCCATTTCATCTTTAAGTTTTTTACGACTCTTTGCAAGTATAGTACTCATTTGCATACTCCATGCTTCTGTCTCAGCTTTCTTTAACTCCTCTATATCTACACGAGTATCTTCATTATTATTAACATGTGTTACAGATTCTTCTATACCATATATAGTTTCCCTAGCCATATTATTCTTAACAATTTCTTTTTCAAAGTTCTTCTGTGCTTCGTCTGCTGTTTTTGCTTCCACGTAGTAATCCCTTGCTCCCTGGATCACAAATAGTGTCTTTATGTGATATTGTGCCATTCATATTCTCCTTGTTTAATTGTTTTTTTAATAATTTAATTCCTTCTTTAAGCAACTCAATCTCCCGTCTAGCATATTGACGAAATGCATTCATTCCGTCTTTCCAATCTGCTTCTTCTGTTAGTCTATCAGACCGCATTAAATATAAAATGCTCAATCGGACATTTATAAAATTCTTGCATATATTGTGGTCCATAACGTTTATCATTATGCTCCTTAACGTACCAATGTTCCCTACTATCAGAGGAGATCATACTGTAGTGAGTACCTGTTTTGTTAAGAAGCATAATAAACCTAGGCTTGGGCATTGCTCTGTCCCAAGCATTTTTGCCACATACGATTGGATCTTTGAATGGAAAATCTTCAGCAGATGTAAAGTCATAACCTGATTGCTTGACTTCAACACGCATAGAAACCTCAAGGTCTCCATTATCTGCATAATTTTCCCATTCTTCTGAGGAGGGAGCTAATAAGGATGGATTGACGGTGACAGTATATCCTTTCTTATGAAATATCTGTGCTCCTAAGAACACCCCAGATATACTATCTTCCAAATGTTTTGCAAACTTTTTAAAGTTCTTCATCATCTCTCCCTTTATATTCACTGTGGTCAACCATAGCCCATAACAAACACAGATATACAATTGCGTCTGTGATTCGGCCTCGGACATCTTCTCGTTGTGATTTAAGGCCATTGGCATAGGCTGCTATACCATCAATGTGTTTAAGCAAATAAGTCATTAAAACTTTCTCCTTATTTACGTGTAGTAAATTACCAACTCTTTCAAAATTAGCAAAGACATTTTTTTCATCATGTGCATATTCTTCCTGGCCAGCGTCCCTAGTTTTAAGAACTCTTTTCCAAATAGAATCCATCACACTATGCATGTGTTTGTATTTCATTATTCTCTATCCTCAGGTTATTAATGGTTAATCTTACATTTAAATGCTCCTTCTCCCGGTTCTTATCACTTATAACGGTAACTTCCCTAACAAGGCCAGTCTCAGGATCTCTCCAGGCTTTAAGGGATAATACCTTATTAGCATTATAAGCTACACGAAATGAACCTTTAGATGAAGCTATGTCCATTCCTTCTTTATAAGCTTGCTTAGATATCTCAGATACAGCAAATACAATGATATTATGCTTGACTGCAGCTTCAAGCAATGCTTGTGATGCTTCTTCTGCTTTCATATTGCTATCACGCTGATTACTTTTAAACAATCCTAAGTGATCTATTACTAAGATCTCAGGCTTTCTTGGCAGCATTGCTATTCTTTTATCCAATTCCTGTGCAAAGGGAGGTGCATAATCTACAGTTAGCCATTCAAAATCCTTATCTATTCCATTCTGAAATGTTTTATAATGAGCTACTAACTGTTCTTCATTCCAGTTCTTTTCTATCTGAACAAATCTGGACCATATCTGTCTTGGTGACATTTCCATTTCTATGAAATATGTACATCTTTTAAATGCTACCATCCAATTCTGTAATAGCATTGTTTTCATAGAAGCGGGTGGAGCCTGTAGTATAACTACTTCACCTGGGTAGATTGGAAAATCCTGGCCGTATAGGGCACCAAGATTCAGAGGTTTATACTCTTTTGTGTAGAAGTCTACAAGCTCCCGCTCCATATCACTTGCCTGCATAGTTGTCTGAGACTTCTTAGCCTTATACAACCTGCATGTATTTTTACAATATTTATCCATTACAGGATCTAAACAACCATATCTATTACCTTCACCACCATGGGCCTCATATGATGAATCTACTATCTTATCCATCTCATCAGGTTTAAATGGAGAACTAATAGCATCAGCATTACGTCTCCATGCTTCCATGGACTCTTTTACAACAAATTCAGGATATCTCCATCTAAGCCAGGAAGACAATCTTAATCCAACAGCATGCCGCTGCCCTATAGCTCTGGATTCAAACATACCAGAGATACATGGATAGTTAATTGGATCTGCTGCTCTACCTTGAGATATTGTATTGGTTTCAGTTATCTTTTCGTCTTTAGCTTTACCTAAAATATCAAAAACCGGTGAGCACTCAAACTCTACATTTACAAGCTCCTGAGGCTTCTTTGCATACTCCTGAATTTGCTCAATTGACCCTTCTAGGCGTTTTTTTGTAATCTGGACCTTATATAGCTTAGACTTGGAATTTCGCGTATTTGGTACCCTTATGAGCCTCGTTTTGTCTGTAACTGATGGATCTGCGTACTCAAAGATACCAGAATCAGTTAAAATATGCTTAACTTTAAGATGTAAGTCATTACATGGTTTCCATCTGAAAGAATCTGATGGAATATACACATGAAAGCCAGTACCACTAAAGAAAATCCGGCTGGGAATATCTATATCATCTAAGTGTAATATAAGACCAATTGTCTTTTGCCTGGCAGTTTCAGGATTAACAGCATCCACATCTAAGATAAACTCATCTGGCATATATAACAGTCCATCAAAGCCAGCTAATGAGTTATGCTTACCAAAGAAATCCTTAACATAATCATCATAATCGTATAATGACATGAATGTATCCTGGTTTAATCCTTGCCATTGGTCTATATTATCAGCAGGTTGGAAATAATGTCTTTTGTTTAGACCTAGAGCAAATTCTTTGATCATAATTCCTCCTTTCTCAACTCTTTTAATACTACCTGATTTAATATTATTTCTTTCTTAATTTTCTGATAATAATCATCATTTACGGGACCATACCAAGGATCTCCTTCTACGAATCTATTTTCAGGTAATATAGGTTTATACATAAATTGAGTATAGCAATAATATAAATAAAGTAAATCTCTATGCATTCTTTCTTCCTTTATATTCAAATCCAAATGGATATAGTGCTTTACGACTATTACGCTTTTTAGCTGCCTTCTTAAGAGCTTTTCTAGCCTTCATTTCATCTGGGTGTTCTGGCCCCTCTATTTCAAATTGCTTTAAATATTCATATACCTTACTCATTTAATCTCCTTTGCTCTATAAAATAATTTACCATCATCATCCACTACCATTTCAATCTTACCATCTTCAACTAATTCTTCCAACTTTTGTATTAATTCATCTGGACTACCAGCATAAAACCAATCATTTCTTATTGGCGCTGTATCCTGTTCTAATACAAGATGTAATGCTTGCATCCAGCCTTGATTAATAGTCCATTCAGTTTGTAAGCCTGTAGGCACATCATCTCCGTAAGCCTCGTCTACTCGCATACATTGACCTAGAAGCCTTCTTACTTGATTTTCGCTTAACATTCATAATCTCCTTTTTATAGCATTGAGGACAATAAGGTACAGTATTATCTAATACTACTGCTACTTTATCACAATCAATACAGTGATTAGGAATCGGCATGTAACTTCTCCCATCCCTTCTTATTCTTACTACCAACTTCTTTTTTAGCACAATTTTTGCATATTGAAACCCATCTATTATCGTCCATAAGATGAGCAACAGCTCTATTTGGCCTTCTTAAATATTCTTGTTTGGACATTTTACTACAAAAGGTGCATTTAAATTGACCCATATGTACAGGGCCTTTATATCTAAGGTTGTCCATTGAACCATTGGAAGAATGCAAATAATACTATTTTATCCATTATCCACAATCCTAATAACAATAATAGTTTAAAATTAACTGACTTGCGATGCTTAACCTCCATTTTATTAGAAACTTCCAATGAAGACTGAAGTTTACGATCCATTGCCTGCATTCTTTTATTTATGTCAACGATAGATCTTGCATTTCTAAATTGATCCATTATATAATTCCTTATTTTATCCTTAATGTGACGTACATCACGTTTAAACTGTATCCATTTACCAGGCTTTCTCTTTGTTGGAGTTTGCTGGTTTGTGGCTCTGTGTGATGAAGATATACCTCTCATATGACTTTAGGGGGACACACGATAGCATTGCTCTCTGGCCCCCCTCTCCAATAAGTCACCTCTTAGGGTTTCATCCCAATTTAAAAAGGAATATCAGCTGTTGCTGCTTCAACCTTAGCTGGTTCCTTTGGTGTAAGATCTACAGTAGTTCCTGTAGTCTTATGAGTACCTGGAACTCCATCTTTCACATACTTATTGTAGTAACCTTCAGCTCTGTCCATCCAGTATTTCACATCTTCTTCAGTAAATTGTTCAACATCATTCTGAAATACAGTTGGTGCAGGTTGTTTAAGAACTCTACTATATTTAGGATTCTTAGGATCTGCATACAGATATACACTAAGCTTATGATCACGTAGTCCATTAGGATTATCATCAATAGTTACTGATTTCTCTCCATTTGGGCCATCAAGCACTGTAGTAATACCAGCATTAGCAAATCTAAATACGCTACCTACAGCAAATTCATTACCTTGCTTATCAAATGCTTCATATACACGCATATTAAGTGTTTCAGGTAATTCATTAAACCATACGTCTATAAACGTACTATTATTATCATTGGTGTCAAACGTAGCCTTTTTAATAGTTACTTCATGCCATCCTAAAGCTGGTCGTCCACCACTTTTAACAGTCATTGTCCTAGTTGCCATTAGTCTTCTCCTTTATTGTTTTTGATTTAGCCCTGGCCTCATGTTCAGACACTAAGTTAAGAGTAATATCATGATACTTTTCTATTGTATCCTTATCTCTCATACTAAGTGTTGTACTTACCAGAGTTGTGATTTTCTCTTGTTGAGATTTATTGAGAGCAGTATGATTCTTATTCTCAGTAAGTGTAGTAACCATATCCTTATACATTTTAGTTAAAGGCTTTGGTGCTACAGCATTTTTAACTTTGAAAGTATCATTCTTCTGCTGATTTATTGCATTTTGTACTTCATTAGCTGAAGCATACTCTGTACCAGAATAACCTGCAGCTGCAACTGCACGACCTATACTACTGGTCTCACAGTTTTCAAGGGCGCTAGTCTTATTAATCTGAGACGAACCCTCATGTTCATAAGCATAACCTGTAAATACACCACCACCTGTGGTTACAGTTGCTTTAAAGATAACAACTCCTTCAGCCCAAGAAACAAGATCTGTTTCTATGCTTAAAGGTTTATCTTTATTAGTTGTGTGGATTTCTGTTACACGTTCTGCAACAGTCTTATATTCCTTACCATGGATTAATACTGGCATCGGTTCTCTCCCTATATTATGGAATAGGCAGCCGATCTTCAATGGATTGGCAACCGGCTACCCATCCGGTCTTTGTGTTATTGAGCACTACGCTCCCCATGTAAATTTACAACACTTTATTACTTACTGTCAAGCATCATTGTCGGAAAATGAAATAAAATCTCTTTTTCCATAGGTTGTTTAGTTACAAACTTCCTAATTGCATTAACAATGAAGCTGCCAGACATGTTAGAGCAATAACTTGTTGCCTTAGCATTACATGGTTCCTCACTACCCTGTTCATCAGGATACCAAGTTTTAGTATATCTATCAATGGTTGGCTTTGGAAAGTTATATTGCTGATATGTTTCAGCTCCCATCCTGCCATCAATAAGACATAATATGCTGTTATTTTTTGCTTTAAGTATGGTTTCTACTGCTTCCATTCTGCTTCTCATATTATCAAACCCTAATATTACAATATCATTACCATATGGATACAATTCTTTAAATAAGCCCACCTTACATTCTATTCTAGCATGAGTATTTATTTCCATCATTGTATTCATTAAAGCTACAGCTTTCATTATCCCAATATGCCTGAAATCATACTGAGATACACCAATATTAACATCTTCCACTTTATCCATATCATACAATACAAAGTTAATACCGCTCATCCTGATAAGCTGCTGAGCTGCGGAGCTACCAATAGCCCCGCAACCCAGTATATGGAAAGTATATTGGTCCATATTATCTACTATGCCGTAGTATCTATCATTAAACACAGCTGGCAATTCCATAAGCAGGATCAACAGTCTCTCCACTATCCTTGTCTATTATCATATCCCAGGCAAATGATACTTGGACAAGTTCATCTAACGCACTGTTAGAGTCTGGCAGAATTATACGAAAATCATATCCACCTTTTTCCATCTTTGTATTGAGTTGTTTTATAGCTTTGCGATAAGCTTTATGCTTAATTTCACCTTTACATAGCCTTCCATTTAGCTCATCTACTCTTTTAATAGCATAATCAGCAGCTAGCTCATCATCATCATAGATATTAAAGCCTTTATTGTAATCTTTAATCTCCTGACTAGCCCGATAAACATCATATTCATCAGTAATACCAGAATAACCAGCACCTAATGCTAATTGTGTTCCATTACCAGAATATCTCTGTTTCCAGGAAGTACCATAGGTATAACTTGATTCTTCACTACATTTAATGGCTACTTCTTCAACAATATCCTTAGGAATACTATTGTCTGGGCCATTTATAAATCCAAGTTCCATATCTTCACCAGCTTCAATAGGCTCCCACATCTGAACTCTGAACTTATATTCACCTTTAATATTTACTACAAGAAACATACTCCACTGTCCCGCACCATATTCTTTCATAGTAGCTGTATCAGTACCACTCCAGAATGCTTTCATTGTAGCATGGCTATGCCACCATACAAACTGAATATTCTTACCATGTTTTTGTACCATTTCAATATAGTAGTCAGCCAATGCTGTTTTATCTAATGTACAATTAGCTCCTGATGTTTCCTGCTTTAAGATTACTGGATCTTGTAATACCCAGTCATTATCTTTATCCAATTTAGCAATTAACATACCGCCAATTTCATGATTAAGGGTTCTTTTTACCTTACCCGTTTCAATCTGTTGACTTTGTCTTGCTCTTGCATAATGTAGCACCTTTGTCCAATCTGCGTGTTCTATGTAAAATCCTGGTGTCATTGTATTCTCCTTTTTGTTTATTGTTATATTGATGGCTCTGAATCTTCAAAATCCTGTTCTAATCTTTCTCCAAAAGGATTATTAACTATTCTACCGCCACTTACTTGATTTGCCCATTTTATCATTTCTTCACGGGTGTTATCTGCTTCAATTTGAGCTTTTGATTGATTTACTTCTTTAGGGGTCATTGATTGTATTAAGTTATTAAAGACAACACTTACTTTTAAAGTAGCTCTCTCTAAACGTTTACCCCAACAATCTTTTTCTAATTGAAATCCACCCTTCATTAAATAACTAAAGGCAACAATCCTAATATATGCATCCCAGTAATTATTTATCAATGCATATGCTACAACAGATTGATCCATCATTGTCATTTGGAAACAGGCACCCTCAAACACAGCAGCATAATCAGAATATAAATCTCTATCTACTGTAAAAAGTCTTTTATATGCACGTTCTGTTCCATAGTATGGATAATCACTATTAAGTTCAAAGTGATCTCTTATACATTTATGAATATGAATAACTTTCTTCAAAGATACTGGATTTTCTATTAGGCCTCCTATCATATCATCAACAATATCTGCATGTTCATGAATTACGAAAGTCCTTATATATCCAATGCATTGAGTTTTACCTTTATGCCTAAGAGTACAATCTCTTACATTTTCACAATAATTAAGGATTTTTCCTGTATCATATTGAGGAGCACGATAATCAGCAATCTCACTAAATATCTGACTGAGTCTATTGACACAATCAACACCACGATAACCAACTATATCTAACATTTCAGTGCTAGTGTCAGCTCCAATACCAAGAAATGATGTTCTTATATTATTTAAAGGATTAGCATCTATTATTTCATACTGATAAAGCCATTTCTCTATAAATAGAAAGAATGCATTCCAGTCCATTGCCATAAAAGAATTGATAATTTCATTGCCATAACTACCCCAGCATACATTTCTCCAACCCCATGGTCTGAATCTATCTTCATGATAGCCACTACTTTGAATAAATGGATGAAATATTGGCCAATGTTGTCCACCAAGTAACTCTGTATCATTTTCATCACCAGTGAACCATTTACTTGGTACTTCATAATATGCTGAAAGATTAAAATATCTTTGATAGTCACCTCTTTCATTTAATCTCTGAGGAGACATACTATGACTTATCCATCTTGGTACATCTATCATTATCATTAAACTTAATGCTGGGAATGGTACTTTTCCAATAGAAACACCCTTTCTTGTTACTTCAATTGACCTTACAGGCATATTTATTGTTAATATAAATTTACCATCAGCAATTTCAAGTTCATGACCATCATTTCTACCACCCCTACCATACCAATAACTTACTTCACGATTTTGAGCTGCATGTGCATTAAAAGAATCATTTTCAGCATTTGCCATTTTATATAATTGCTCTATTTTATAAGCAAATTCAGCAGTTACTTGTTCTAATATACCATTATCAGTTTTATCATCTAACCATACAGCACTATCACGTCTGGCATTTATTAAATAACGTTCAATATCAAGAAGCTCGCGTTTCATATCATTTTCTGTATAAGCTCTTCTTCTCTCAAAGAGACTATGCATATGACGTGGACGACGATGCCATTGCATTACTTTACGAGTATATGCTTTCTTAACTCTGTCATAAGTACCAGGAGCCCATCTCCATTTCTTTGTTACTTTAAGTGGATTCTCACCATCTGGCAACATAAACTTAGTATTAAAGTTGTCCAACTTATCAATAAGATTACCTTGTGGGCCGATTACATTAGCTAAGTCATCAGTTCCCTTTGGTAGAAATAGTTCTACAATCTCTTGTATTTGCATGGTACTCTCCTTGTTTTAATAATATTTTCCTGAATACTCTCCATTCATATTCATCACCAAGATCTTCAGGTTGTGTTAAGTAATATTGTGCAATGAGTTCATCCTTTATAAAACTCATTCTTCTAAATCTTCCAGGCCAGGTATTTCATCTATGTCTTCAAATTCTAATTTTTCACTATATTTGCTACGTGCTTTCATAGTATCAGATAAATTTTTCATAAAAATAGTTCTTGGAATATGCCCCTTTGCTCTTCCTATTTTTATATAACATGCTTTACAATAAGAATTGTAATATGTTTTACCATTTTTACAATTTCTAATGGGAAAGCTATCTAATAATCTTTGTTTTTTACATTTCTTACATTCTTTACGTTGTATGCCTAAAGGACCTTTGTCAGCATATTGAGTCATTATTATACTCCTTATATAAGAGATGGGGGAAGCATGGAGGTCAAATAAACGCTCGTGCGTGGACCAAGATATACTTCCCCTCTCCCCGTTAATCGTAAACTATCTCACTTACTTAGTAAGGTGAGCGCCCACCTCATTCAGGTAGTTTAAAAGTTCACGAGTGATACGCAATTGCCCTTTGGCAGGTACGTATGTGCCGGATACATGAAGTATTACTTCTTTTACCCGGGGCTGAAACTTATTAGTTTCTGCAGGTAGGATAGCAGGCATTGTGGTAACTTTATCATTAACAGTTAAAGTACCATTAGAATTGATCCTGGTAGAAGACAATTTATTATCAGTCTTCAATTTCCTATGAGCTTTCATACCTTTGTTCATCCAGCTATAAATACTAGTATAATGAACATTATATGCTTTAGCTGCTTTAGCAACAGGCATACCAGCTTCCACATCTAATAAGATATGATTACGAGTAACAGGATCTATTGTTTTATTAGATCCCTTTTTACGTTTACGTGTAATAGTTGCAGGCTTTCCACCTTTTTTATCTTTATTAACTACAGCAACATTCATTTCTTCACCATCTGCTCTTTCTTCAAGCACATGATCATCAGCTGCTACTACACGATCTACATTTATAACTGCATCACCGAGATTTCTCTCCTGTCTTAATGCACCTACTGTTGTTGCATTTACTTCCGTCAAAGCAAATGTACTACTATTTTCCATCAGGTTAATACGCATGTGTATTTTCTCCTTATTGTTATTGTTTATTGATTGATTACTTCATCATTCACTATTAATCCCCAAGATCTTTCTTTAATGAGCCATGTTATGAACTCCCCAGCCTTAGCACGTTTAGAATAAACCGTACTTTTATTGGGATTTTGCTCAATAAAGGTTCCAACCTCTGGTACTTTAATACATCTGTAGCCATTCTTATTTAAGCTAACAGAGTATTTAATACCTTTGATTGTCACACAAGATTGTTTCTTATTGTGGATAGTTTGATGAATAGTGACATAATCATGGTTATTTAACGTCATCTTATTATGTCTCCATGTTTGAAGCCTGACCAAAAACCATAGCCAGCCTTCCACTCTTTAATTGCGTAGTATAAACGCAATAACACAAAATATATTGATATTACTGCTGAGCCTATTGCTAGGCCCAGCAAGATATATAAAACTCCTTCAATCACAAGTCTTAACCTCCTTATATTCTAAGATTTCCAGTAGTCTTTCTAGACGAGCTTCCATTATCTGGAGCTTAACATACAATTCAACTTGCTCATCTCTTTTTCGTGGTCGGAGACTCTTTAGTCCCCACTTCATCTTTATTCCCTCCTTCTGTTATTAATTTTGTGGGGGAGCCTCAATTAAAAACTCCCCCTATTGCGCATGATATAATCCAAAATAAGGACTATCATGATAAGTGCTGCTTCCCCTAAGGTAGGTGAGCCAACCTATATTTATGAGCAGAGTATAAACCCTGCTCATTTAACACCCAGTTCTAAAGCATCTTTTTGCGATGACTGACATAGAGACGTAGGATGATTAACCGGTATTTATTTATTTTATTATCCAGTCAATCAAAGCTGTAGGGCAGAGACAATGATATGATTGTCATTGCCTCCTTTAGCCCTAACCAGTGGGTCTCACTGGTGATTAGACAGCCCAATGGCCTGTAAATGGTTCTCACTTACGTCTAATCCGTAATACTGTGGGTAGATAGCTGTGCGGATTCTCCGGTAGGTCTCCAGATTGCTATGTAGATTCATCAAGAAGAAGCGTATCTACCCAAATTAAATGAGAGAGCAATCTTCAACACCGTTGACATAGCCGGTTACAATAGTCCCTTTAATGAACTATCTTAAATCTATTACTAGATCTTAGTAACGGGGAAGAATATGTACATATCCAACATGCTAGGCCCCTGATTCACACCACTCTCTCAATTCTTTACCAAGGGGCTAATCACCTATCCCGTAAGATCATAACCCCTCGGCTCCTACCTCCAACCACGTCTTTATAGCCCAAAACAATACATAATATACCATAACGGAAAAACATGCTAAGGAGATATAGATAAGGATATTATTCAGCATCTTCATGAGACATTTTCCTAACAGGCTCATCTTTATACGAATCTATCCCCATATCACTTAAATCTTGTGCTGATATCATTGTAGGTGACATTCTTACCGGCTCTTCATCAACATGAAGTGTACCCAATGCATCTTCAAGCTTTAAGCGTAACACATCTTTGGTAATATCATGCTCCTTAGTTTTATTATCAAGAGCAGTATGTGCTAGCTTAACATCAGCTTCTAATTGCTTCAACTGATTAGTTAGTGTATCAATTGATGCTTTGTGTTGTTTCTCCCTATATTTATCCAGTTCAGGATTTGTCATGGTATCATTCTCCATTATTTGGTTGGCTTCTTCTGTTCTTATGAATACATGTCTTACGACTGATCCATCTGGTTGTGTTACAAATGCAAAATCTCTCATACTTCTTTATATTTAATATCATGACATTTAAGGCAATGTATTTTAGTATCAGTCCAGAACACCCATTCATTACACTTATTGCATTGAGGACCCCAATCCCAGAACTTAAAGACTGACTCAAGATATGAACCAGTCCAGGTAAATACTATGATGCCAGTAATTAGGCATTCCATAGGGTTTAATATTATAAATAGTTTAATAGCTTCTAACATATCATGTATCATCATTACTCTTTCTCCTTCTTTGATTTACATTCTTTACAAAGATAACATTTAATATTATCAATTATAATATAGTATGTTGTTACTTCATCGGCACAATTATTGCACCAAAATTCTTTTGATTGCATCCAACTGTCAAATCCTGGTCCCATTATTCTTTCTCCCTTATCTTTTTAATAAGTTCAACTCTTTTTAATTTCCTTTTAATACAACTTGGTAGAGCTTTTACTCTTTGGCATATTAAAAACACATCTTTAATAGTTAAGTGAGTAAGGACATCACTTGTAATAGGAGTATCATAACATATATGAGATGATTCTTTATTGCCTTTTAACACAGCAAGTTCAAGACCATAACTGTATTCATGAGATATAAGGCTAATACCATAACCATTGGGATAGAACTCACGATGGGATACTGCAGGAGGCATAGTCATTTACACATCCTCCGGTCTAACTAACACACCATCTTCAGTATAATAGTGGTAACGACAGTAGTTCTCATTAGTATCACCATCTATAGCTTTAGAACAATCAGCTTTATTACATATTGTACGGCTGAAGATACCACATTCATCATCAATATAAGGTTGGGCATTTAATTGTATTGTAATTAGGTCATCATCATTCAATGGTTTATCTTCATCTAATATCTTATCTAATAGTTTACTTATCATTGTTATATGTCCTTATATTAATTGGGAGCGGGAACAGGATTGTTAACCTGTAGCTTAGGCGAATCAGGCCCACGTGTTAGTTGACACTATCCCGCATTGTTAGGTATAAGTTTATCATATACAATCACGCACACACCGTGCACTAGCCCTGTACCAAGTGATCATATGGTTTCCTTTATTGCCAAGACTTGAGGGGCGAAGCCCCTCTCCCTACCATTCAGCCTTCTCTTCAGCCCATTCGTGCTGTTGCATCGCTTGGTAGCCTTCCTTGCTGATGAGGTAGGTCTTCAGAGCACCAGTACCATCAGTTCGTTCAAAGCGTCCAAACTCTACACCATTAACAGTTACACCATGTCCAGTGAATACTGCTTGGACTGGTATCATTCTACCACTGATGGTAAAGATAAGTTCATAGGTTTCACCCATAATAAAGGTTGTCATAATAATCTCCTTTTGTGATTGATAATTAACGTAATTAGATAGAAGAAAAATCCTATCTATGGGGATGGGTGACGATTCTTACCCACACACTAAAATCCTACAATTTTTAAAACTTTTTGTCCTACATCACAAAAAAGACTTGACTTGTATTATATATTATCCGTATAAGGAGATATTATGAAAAGAGTATTAGAACGTATAGTTATGCTTATATCAGGATGCTTAGTCCTGACTGCTATGCTCTTTCTCTCCTGTCCTGCCTATCCTAACAGTACGCAAAATACGGAAGTAAATGTATGGAGAAAGGTCTCTACTGACGAGTTAAACCCAGGAGAAATCGTACCTCTGGATATGGGTAGAGGTTATGCTGTGTGTGAAGGACCAGTAATATACATTATAGTTAGAATAGTAGGTTCAGAGGAGGAGGTTGTAATAGCATTCCCTAATGGTGGGTACTGGACATCACCTGTACCAGATCCATTTTTACAAGAATTACAAAAAGAATTTGATAACTTAGAGGAATATCTAAGGAGCAAAGGTGGTACGGAGTGGAAAAAACAATAAAGTGGGGCGACTTATACCTTGATAAATGCATGGAAAATGAGGATCTCAAGAATGAGATAAGAATATTACAGGAGATATTAAGAGTATATTTGCCCATAATAGAGGATAAAAGTGAAGACAGTAGAGGTAATAAGTAAACGTGAAAGGTTTCAGGTGGTAAGATGGGTAAACTTAATAGTAGGATTATTGCAACTTTATTTCTGGTGGTATGGTGCACCTTGGTATGTGCTGGGGATAGGCGTATTAAATATAGGGGTGTGGTCATTAACACGCCAGACACAGGTGAAATAATTTTTTTTGTAATTTATGTTATTTTAGGTGAAGTCGGAAAAAAGCTTGATAAGGGGTACCAATGTCCTGTATATTGTGAGGTTAATCACAAACATAGGATAATAGAATATGATACCCAAAGAGAACAAGGCACTAACGAGAAAACAGGTAAAAAACTGGATGGATCAGATGTCATTACAGGTAGAGAACAATCAGAGAGCGGTATATGATCTCTGTCAGACATTAACTGATTATATGCATATGCAAGGTGACTTTGATAACTTTGCAGAATACCGCCAAGAGCTGTTAGGATTCGCTTCCCGGATTCCGACTCGCTGGTCTAAATTTTCAAAGTTCTGTAAAAGCAGGTACTTACGCTTGAAAAAAAAGCTTGATTTTAGATTTTAAACCTAGTAGATTACTACTAGTGTAAAGGAGGTTATATGAAAGTTTACACATTAACAATTGTGTATGATGAAAATGACGATACAATAGAATATATTGAAGAGGAGGTAACAGAGGATGTCTCTACTGTGGTGTATGATGTTGAGATTGACCCCGAGTATTTTGATACTGACACAATTAAGAAGCTCATTAAAAGGGGCATAATTGCAGAAAGTTAATACAGCCCTGACGGGCTGTGCAACCTTCGGTTGCGACTTTTGTACTTGCTCATAAGTAAATCAGATGAGATCATACAAAGTAAATAAGATTGTTCACAAGGTTTACGAAGATGAGTTTGAGCTTCCGCCAGGACTTAGTGTTCTTAGCGATTGGCGTGACGGACAGGTCGGAGACTGGATACAGGCAGATGATCACTGCATTGTTCAGGTCTTACGCAGGGGACAAATGCTGCGTGCAAAAGGCAAAAAGAAGATCAGAGAATATATTGGTACATGTACAGGTACATTCCCTATAGGGCCCAATGTATACATGGATACCAGCAGGCGTACGAATATTTATTCGTTCAGTGGGGAAAAGGCGCCTGATGACATTCTCTTGGATCGGACTAAGTTGAGCACGCTAGAGCATTTGTTTGTCACATATACAATCTCAGGCTTAAGTCCTGGCGAAGCATATTTAAGGGCATTCCCTACTAAGAACGCACGTTATGCGATGGAGAAGGGTGCTAAACTTGTTAAAACAGAAAGAGTTAAACAGGCTATGAAAGAAGAATTAAAACCGGTATTAGATAAACTAGGAATAGATGATGAGGATGTCTTAAAGGATATCCAGTTTGTTTCTAAGAATGCTGAAAAAGAAGATGTGCGCTTACGGGCGCTTTTTAAGTTAAGTGATATATTGGATCTAGAAGATAAGACACAGACTAAGGTTACCGAGGTTGTTGGTGGTGTATTTAAAGGTTTTAGTCAGGAACTTCTGGAAGAAGCTAAAGCACCTGAATTACCGGAGGGTAAAGAATGAAAAAGGGACAACATACATGACCATATAATGGCAAGCCTCATCCGGTGGGTGAGAAGCATAAGGTTAAAGGTGGTAAGATACACGGAGAAGAAACTGGTAGCATGTATTATCAATATCAGGATGTGAAATATAAAGAAGGAAGTTAATGGATTTAAAGGGATTGTCTGCCTTAGTTGGTGGATTAAATGAAGAGAAGATTGCAAAAGAGCGTTGGGAGAAGTGTTTGGATTGCACTTTTTTAACGCAGAAGACTAAGAGGTGCCGCAAATGTGGTTGCTTTATGACAGTGAAAGTTAAGTTAAAGAAAGCTAAATGTCCTATAGGGATATGGTAAGGAGTTAATATGGCAGATGATAATACAGAAGCAATGATGGATAAATTTATGGACCTTGCTGCGTCCGGTGAAAATCCCTTAGAGGATAAGGAGGCAGAGGTAGATAAGTCTAATCCTGGAGCTAAGTTTCTTCAGAAGGCTTTGAATGCTTTAAATGAGGTTGTTGCAAAAACATCCGGTAAAGATACTGTGAAGTTAAAGGAAGATGGTAATATGGGTCCAAAGACTCGCCTGGTTACACAGAATGCAATTCAGGGTCTTCCCCCTGAAATGAGGCGTTGGGCTGTGGGACGTATGAAAAAAGGCATTGATGACACACGTAATATTCAGACTGAGCTTGCAGCGGGTGCCAATGAAGGCGTTCAGGAAGCTGCCCAAATTACGACAGAAGAAGAGATTAAATCTCAATACTAATTGGCTAATATAAATACCCAAGATGTTAGTAAGGCTGAAGAAGCTTTACTGCTTGCTAAGAATGATCCTATAGCATTTGGGAAGCTTTTTCTTCCCGATGATTTTATGAGGTCAGAGACCCCTTTTTTTCACTATGAAGTGGCTGATGCAGTTAATGATCTTAGCGTTAGACAGCTTGCTGTTATTCTTCCTAGAGGTCATGGTAAGACTGTTCTCACTAAATGTAGTATATTGCATGATTTTTGCTTTGCTACTGACCCTTTATTTTATGGTTGGGTAGCCGCATCTTCTAAGATATCTGTACCTAATTTGGATTATGTAAAATATCACTTGGAATACAATGATAAATTCCTATATTATTTCGGTAGTTTAAAAGGAAAAAAATGGACAGAAGACGATATAGAATTAAAAAATGGATGTAAGCTTATCTCTAAATCAAATCTTTCGGGAATACGTGGCGGTGCTAAACTCCACAAACGGTATGATCTTATCGTCCTGGATGATTTTGAAGATGAAAATAATACCATTACGCCAGAGTCTCGCTCTAAAATCAGTAATCTTGTTACGGCTGTTGTATTCCCTGCTTTGGAGCCACAGTCGGGCCGTCTTCGTATTAATGGTACGCCTGTGCATTTTGATAGTTTTATTGCCAACATTCTTGCTGGTAAAAATAAAGCAGACGCTGAAGGACGTGATTTCAGCTGGAAGGTAATTACTTACAAAGCATTGCAGTTAGACGGAACTCCACTATGGCCAGATTGGTTTGGAGAGGTGGAGATGGAGAGAAAGAAGAAATTTTATGTAGACTCCGGGCAGCCTCAGAAATTCTACCAAGAATATATGATGGAGGTTCAAAGCGAAGATGATGCAATCTTTACGAGGAATCATATTAAATATTGGGATGGGGATTATGTACATGATGAAGAAACTGGGATCAGCTATATTCATACGACCGAGGGAGATGTTAAGCCGATTCATGTCTTTGCAGGTGTGGACCCTGCTACTGATTCCACTCGTAGGGATAGTGATTTCAGCGTCATACTTTTTGTGGGCGTTTGTCCTGATAATAATATTTATATTCTTGAGTATATACGCAAGCGTTCGCTACCTGTTCTCGGGATACCGGGTGAAAATCGCAAAGGAATTGTGGATTACATTTTTAAGTATAACCGCATCTACCATCCAAATTTGTTTACTATTGAAGAGACGACTATGTCAAGGCCAATTTTTCAAGCGCTGGTTGCGGAAATGCGACGTAAAAATGATTTCTCTGTTAAATACACAGCAGAAAAGCCAGGTACCAGGATGTCAAAAAGAGACAGGATTCAAGAAATACTTGCACAGAGGTTTGCGATTGGCTCGGTACACTTACGGAAGGATATGTATGACCTTCAGCAAGAAGTTATAACTTTTGGACCAAGAATGGGGCATGATGATACTATTGATGCATTAGCATATGCTTGTAAGTATGCACATCCACCTAAAGGAATTATTGAAAATAAAGATGGAACTTATCATAAACATATACCAAGGGCGAAGAATTGGGTAGTAGCGTAGATAGAAATGCATTTGATAACATGAATTATGCTACAGCCGATAAGACTGCAGTTAATCTTACGGGTGATAAGGCCAAGGTAACTAGCGAAGATGTGCATAATATGCTCATGGCTGCTGGTTTTACTCCTGCTCTTGGTAATATAGCTGATCTAGCAGATGCAATATTATATGCTGCAGAAGGACAGTTTGGCGCGGCTGGATTATCTATGGCTGCGGTTATTCCTTTTATTGGACAAGCAGTTTCTGCTAAGAGGGCATTAAAGATAGCTAAGGAATCTGGTGAAGAGATGGTGACTATGTGGCGAGGAGTGGATAAATGGCATCAGGGAACAATGACTAAGAATAAAAAATATATTGGTGGTGGTAAGCATACTAAGTTTTCAAAGGAAAATATGCTTTGGAGAGAAGGAGATGATGCCTTGTGGGTTACGCAGCATAAAAGTTATGCAGCAGATATAGCAAGCACAGAAAAGGGTGTTCTCTTGAAATTTGAAGTTCCAAGATCTTATGTTGATAAACATTTTACTTCAGTATCCAGAGTAGTAGAACATACTTCTGAAGGAAAGAAAATTGGTAAGGAGACTGGTCTTTTTATGGAAGGATTGCCCACAGCCTTTATAACGAAGGTAGATAAACCTCCACTGGGTTATTAAATGATAGCAGAATTAATATTAACCTCTATGCTTTCTATTGAAGAACCAAAGGCGATTGTGGAGAAACCAGTAATTGAAGCTAGGAGGAGGGGGAAGCATAGGAAGGATCGTCGTAGAGGCGGGAATGGATTAAGATAATTAAGGAGAATAGTAATGAGAAATAAACCAAAAAAGAGCTCAAGTAGTTTTATAACGCAGGTTTTTAGTGGAAACAATGGAGAAAATAATAATCTCTTACCTGACAATCCCTTTCTGGGAGATGACTGGCAAGAAGAGCATAATCAACCACCACCAGACAATCCGTATCCATATTTGCCTGATAATCCTAGTTTACCAGGTGATGAACCAGGACAGGGTGGTCCATGTCCTGAGGGTTATGAAGTGCGACCTAATCCGTTTGGTGGTCCAATGTGCTCTCCAATAAACCCAGGAGAGGAAGAAGAGCCTGAAGTACCTAGTCCTTTTAATAGGGCCAGATCTGGTTCTGATAATCAAGCCAATGAAGAGACTGGTTTTGGTAGGAGAATGGCTAATAGGTTGAGACGAGCACGTCTTAGAAGAAGAGGATAATGGCAGACATATTTAATACAGGTGATTTAGGAGTAGAGGATGAGAGCCCTCTTAAAACTGGTAATACACGTAGGAAGTATAATAAATGCGGTAAGGGATATAAAACAGTTAATGGTAAGTGCGTTAAAATAAAACGGGGAAAAAATGGCAAATAATAAAAAGAGAGTAGAAACAATAAGACAGCTTTTTCAGAGAGCTAATTCTTCTAGTAGAATTCAGTGGGAATATGTAAATCAGAAAGGATTTGACTTTTCTAATGATAATCAGTTAACTGAATCTGAAAGATCATCATTAGAAGAACAAGGAATGCCTACATTTACGATAAATCGTATTCTTCCAGTTGTAGAGATGTTGAACTTTTATGCTACTGCAAATCAACCAAGATGGCAGGCTATTGGTGCAGATGGATCTGATGTTGATGTAGCATCATTGTTTGCGGATGTGGCAGATTATATATGGTATAATTCTGATGGTTCTACAATTATGGCTAATACCATAAATGATTCTGTAACTAAGAGTCTCGGATATATTCAGGTTGATGTTGATGTAGATAGTGATCATGGTATGGGGGACGTAGTAATAAAGCAACCCGAACCTTTTGATATATATGTAGATCCTAAGGCTCGCGATATCTTATTTAGGGATGCTTCTTTTATTCTTGTAAGGAAGGTGCTTCCTCGAGGGCATCTTAAAACATTATTTCCAGCATATGTAAAAAAGATAGATAAAGCATCTTCCGATGAAAGTACAGAATATGTATATACAGAGAAATCTATTGATAAAACTCGCAAGGACTTTCATTATAAAGATATTACAGAATCGGAATCCGTGGATCCTGAAACTGGCGACAATGATCAATTAATTGAATTTTTTGAACTTTATGAAAAGGTTAAAGTTTCTTATATGAATATTTTCTATAGAGTTCCGCCAGATCAGGAGACATTGCAGCAGATTTCCCAACAGGTAGAAGTTCGTATGAAAGAGTTGGAGGCTGAAATGAAAGTTAAGCTTCTTGAACAACAGCAAGCTATGCAACAAGCAGTTGCAGAGGGCACTATGCTTCAGGAACGTTATGATCTTGAGATGGGTAAAGCCCAGAAAATGATGCAAGACCAATTAAAGGGTGCTGAGCAGGAATATGTAAGTCAGTTACAGGCAGAAGCTTCCAAGGTGGAAAATAAAGTTATTAGCGAGAAAGAATTTAAGGAAATGATAGAGGTTCCGGAGTTTGCAGAAGTTCTCGTAGATCAGGTTCAGTTTTATGAATCTAGAATAAAGCATACAAAGATTATTGGAGATACTTTACTTAGTGAGCAATTCCTTCCGGAGACTATTACTCATTATCCTATAATTCCATTTCATTTTAAATGGACAGGTACTCCTTATCCAGTTAGTGCAGTTGCTCCGCTTATAGGTAAGCAGCGTGAAATTAATAAAGCACATCAAATAATGGTACATAATGCTTCCCTTGGAAGTTCGCTACGGTGGATGCACGAGGAGGGTTCTATAGATATGGATTATTGGGAAAAATATTCAAGCTCTCCTGGTGCACTACTACCCATAAGGCCTGGGGCTAATCCTCCCACCCCTGTTCAACCAATGCCATTATCTAATGCATTTTATCAGGTAGTTCAAGAAGGTAAACAGGATATGGAATATCTTGCTGGTATATATGCAGGTATGCAAGGGGATACAGGGCAACAGCATGATACGTTTCGTGGAATGCTTGCCATGGATGAATATGGTACGCGTAGGATAAAGGGATGGTTAAAACATGCTATAGAGCCAGCCCTTCGTCAACTAGGGACTGTTATTAAAGAATATTCTCAGTCAGTTTATACAGCGCATAAGATTATACGGATAGTACAGCCCAATGAAGTCATTGGAGAAAAGCAGGTAGAATTAAATGCTCCAATATATAATGATTATGGTGAGATAGTTGGGAAATTTCATGACTATGCTGTGGCTAAGTTTGATGTAAGGATTGTAGCTGGCTCAACATTACCAGTAAATCGGTGGGCATATTTAGCAGAATTGAAAGAGCTATTAAAATTAGGAGTTGTAGATGATATGGCTGTATTAGCAGAAACAGATGTTAGGAATAAAGAACGTATTGCTCAGAGAAAGAGTCAGTTAGCACAAGCTATGGGGCAAGCACAACAATTACAAGAACAGCTTAAAGATAAGGAAGGTACCATTGAAACTCTTGAAAGACAACTGGTACAATCTGGAATTAAGCAGAAAGTAATGCAAGGAGCTATGGAAGTTGGCAGACGTAAGGAAGAATCCAAGACTGCTGTGGCTAAATCTGAAAATCAGACACTTTCAGAACAAAAGTTTTACCGTGACTCCATCAGGAAGGAAGCTGAACTTATTGGTAAAGATCTTGGTCTGGAGGCAAAAAGAATAAAAAATAACTTGCAAACGTCTAATGAAAAGGGTTAGATTATGCAGTTTATTATAGAATAATAAGGAGAGATACATAAATGGAAGAAAAACAAGGCGGTAACCCAACACCAGATTTCACCAAAGGTGATGATGAGTTTGGCTCTGCTGAGAATTTCTTTGATGCGCTAGAGGCTGAAGTTAATAGTGCAATCACTGAATCCGAGAAAACAGATAATCCGGTAACCCCTCAAGAGACCCAGGGCCCTGTAAAGGCAACCCCTGAAAAATCAGAAGAGGGCACCAAAGACGAAGTTGACTGGGAAAAACGGTATAAAGATTCTAGTCGTGAAGCTCAGAATTTAAATTCTAAGTTAAAAGATATGGAACAATATGTACCGATATTGGACGCAATGAAAAAAGACCGCGGACTAGTGGATCATGTACGTGATTATGTTCAAGATGGTGGTAAGAGTCAGAGTATACAGGAAAAATTAAAGCTAGATGAGGACTTTGTTTTTGATCCTCAGGAGGCTATGACGGACCCTTCTTCTGATTCGGCAAGACTTTTTAATGCTCATGTTGAAAAAACTGTTGGCACTCGCGTTGCTAAAGCACAAGATGTTGAAAGACGTCGGAATGCAAATAAGGAACGTAAGAGTGTAATGGATGTTGAGGCAAAGGCATTTAGAGAAAAGCATAAAATGAATGAGGATGATTTTAATAAAATGATGAGTAAAGCAAAGAGTCACAAAATGAGTCTTGATGATATCCATTATCTTTTAAATCGCGATCAGACTAATGCTAATATTGCTAATAATACCAAGAAGGAAATGCTTGATCAAATGAAGAATGTACGTGATATCCCTGCTAGCTCTGCCGGTGTAAACAGTGCCAAAGTGGAGCAAAAATATGAAGATGAAGTTTTTGATGCACTTAAAGGCTCTGATGGTGACTTAGAGAGCTTGTTTGGTGAATAATCTTTAGAGATTATCTACGGGCAGGCATAATATGAAAGGATAATCCAAATGGCTGATTATTTTAATCTATCCAATTTGGGTGTTGCAGATAGTGGTTTTGATGGTTCCAGTTTAGCGACTGGTGATATCCGAAGAAAATATAACTTCGGTGATCGTGTATCAGAACTTGCAATCGCGCAAGACCCATTCTTTCGGCTTCTGTCTAAGGCTTCAAAACAGTCTACAGATGATCCGAGCTTTAAGTTCGCTACCAAACGTGGAAGTTGGCATAAACGTTATGCATATGTAATTGCAGTTAGTACCGATGGTGCTAGTTGGACTGCTAATGGCTCAATTGATGCAGACGCTACCGCCACTTACTATCTTAAAATGGCTACAGACTATAAAAATTCTGGTAATATTCAGAATGTATATGGTCAGTCTACTAATGAGATTAAAGTAGGTGACGATGGAACCCAACCTCAATTTTACCTAGAAGGCCAAGTTATAAAGGTTAATCTTTGTGATACGACAGCTGGAACAGCGCAAACAGATTATTGTTTGTTCAAGGTAGAAGGCGTAACACTTCAAGAATCAGATGGTGCTACATCTACTCACGCAGATGCAGATGCAGCAATTCTTAGTGGTAAGTTTGTAAGAACTTCCTCTAAAACTCTGATGACAACTGTTGCTGGTGATATGGCAGCAGATAGTGTTTATGCAAGCAGCTCTGAAGCTCTTGAAGCTAAGCGCTCTTACGTGATTGGTAGTGGATTTGAAGAAGGTTCAGGCTATCCAGCAACATGGAAAGACCAACCTTACTCAAATGACTATGGACAAACCCAAATATGGAAGACATCCATGGCAATGACAAATACCGCACGTGCAACTTCATTGAAGTATGACTCCAGTGAATGGGCTCGTGTATGGAAAGAGAAACTTATTGAACATAAATGGGACATAGAGCAATCTCTCCTATTTGGTTCACAAGGTTCTAGTGGTGACGTTAAATATACACAGGGTGCAGTTGACTGGGTTCTAAATAATGGTAACATTTTTAGTGGCTTTAGTACAACTTCTTACACTGCTGATAGTTTCTTAGATGATCTATCTGCATGGTTGGACCCTCGGTACAATCCATCTCAAGCTAATGTATTCTTCTGTGATACTGCGACTTGGAACTGGTTGCACAAACTTGGTGGTTATTTCAAGAATAATCTTGAAATTTCTACTAATTTCCGTGCTGACATGGCTCTTAGTGGTAAAAAGAAAGTCTTTGGCGTTGACATGAGTACCATTACTACTCCTTATGGCGACATGAATGTAGTTCGTAACATCCATCTGGATGGTAGCGAAATTGCTATTCTTGGTGTTAATATGAAGTACGTAAAGTATCGTCCACTTGTAGGTAACGGTGTAAATCGTGACACTTCAGTGTATGTTGGCGTGCAAACTTTAGAAAACAGTGGTATTGACCGTAGAGTTGATCTCATTCTTACCGAAGCTGGTATGCAATGGGAAATGCCTGAGTGTCATGCTATCTGGAAAGCATAGGAGGTAATTATGGCGGATATAGCAAATCAAACAACAGTTGATGTAGCTGAACCGGCAATGGTTGGCTCCGAAGCTTACAGTAGCGGAATACGCGCGGCTGGTGCTTTGGTAAAGGTGTATAAGTATACAGGTGACATGCCTGTAGATGCTACTCCATGTGCTGATGGATCTATCGTAGTAGACGATGGTATCCCAGCATATAATATACCTTTTCTAACCATTGTTAAAAATACAGGAGCTTTAGACTTTCAGTCTAATGCTGCTAGGCTAGAACAAGAAACATCAAGCCTACATCTAACCACCTCATTAAGTGGTTTGGCTGTTGGCGCAAGTGTTGCAACACTGATTAAAGGTGAGGATACGAGTGTTTATAATGTCCCAAAAGACATTTTAAATGACGGTGCTGATCTTGAAAGTAGTGGTGCAGTACAATCTGGTGGAATTACAATATGGATATATTGTTATGACGTTTCTAGTGTAATGAATAAGATTTAGGAGGGCTAAGCTATGGCAAAATATTGGGTAGCTAATAATCCTAACTCTCAAATCAATGACGCACAGGCGCAAAAAATAGCTGCGGATGCAGCTAGTGCTATTGCTGACTATACAATAACATGGTCGGCAAATGAGCCAACGCCTGGTAGTACTAATACTATTGATGATGGAGATACTGCAGGAGATGATAATGAGGGTGGTCAAGCAATTGCTGATTTGACTGCTAAATTAAATCTAATTCTTGCAGCACTTCGCACTCATGGCATTATTGCTGAGTAATTGTTGATTAATACATAGACTGAGCCTGTCTTCCCAGGGAATCTTCTCTCCCCGTGGAGGCAGGCAAGGTCTTTTAAGAGGAATTTAAATGGCTACATTTCAAGATCAGGTTCAGGGATTAACACAATTAACTGTAGGCACTACACCTACAACGGGAGAGTTGACACAATTTTTAACCGATGGTGCGAAAGAAGTCATCAATCGGATAATATCTATTAACCCTATGGAAATACCTAAATTTACTATCTCTACAACAGATAGTGCTAATAATGGTGTGACTGTTAAAGGGCAAGTCCTTTCTGTGGTAAGGGAGCATGATAGTGCAACTATATTACGTCCTTGCGCCCCGATGGATCCAATGTTGAGATATGAGGCTACCGATACAACTAGTCTTAGTTATAGGTCTAAATATAATCCAGGGTTTTATAATTTAAATGGAAAGATTTTTCTTGTACCAGTATCTGCTACAGGCAATAATGGGGCGATTGTTACTCAGGTAGGTTATCCTACAGTAGCATTTGGAGATAGTTCTATAGCATCTGGAGCTTCTGATTATAAGTTTTTTACTGGAGTTACTGCAACACTAGCAACTCCAACAGTCCTTACGAAGACGTCGCATACTTTTGTTAATGGAGATATAGTTAAATTATCAGGGTTTACTCAGGCTACAGAATTAAATGGGATTACTGGAATTGTTGAAAGTGTAGCTGGAAATAATTTTAGTATAGATGGAGTATATGTTGATGGTGCTGCGGAAACTACAGGCGGAACTGTAGAAACAGTTGTAGGTGGTTTTCCAGATGAATATGAATATTTAGTAGTATTATATGCATCTATTAAGGCTATTGGTGCAGCTATGGGGAATGAGAAAATATCCCTGGTTGGTGTAGCTCCAGATACTCCTGTTTTAGATGCGGTAACATTTGCTGGACCAACTCTGAATATTACTGCAACCAATCCTACAGCTATAAGCTTAACGACAGTAGAATACACGGGACTTAGTTCTGATGAAGATACAGGTGCCGTAAGTGATGTAGTGCATACAACGGTAAGCATTAGCGATGCTACACAGCCTGTATACAATGGAGATGGAACTGTCGTAGGTTTAGCAGATGGTACCTTGACAGTTGATATGCAAGATACGCCATTAGGTGTTACAGATTTATCAGTTAATGCAGTTCCTCCTGATGCACCTGTACTTCAGGATATTACTTATTCACCTATTGGATCTAGTGCTGCATCTGCTCCAAGTGTGACTGCTACTACCGTTACAGCAACTACGGTTGGAGCATCTCCAACTGTTAGCTTTACTGTTGTTGGAGCAGGAGCTACTATAGGGCAAACTGCAACACCTCCTCCCTATGACAATACAATAGCAAGTTCAGCATTAACAGAGGCAAATGATTTTATTGATAATAATGAAGATGTAGAGCTTGCAACTGGAAAGTTGCAGGAAGTTCAATCTTTAATACAGAATGAATTACATGAATTTAATCAAAAAAATGTTGAATATCAAGCAGGTATACAAGAAGCTATTGGAGAGTTTCAGGGACAAAATCAAGCAAATATACAACAGGCTCAGCTTGATATGCAGCAAATATTGCAACAAGCCCAGTATACTGCTCAAAAGAATTCTGAGCAAGCTCAATATACTGCCCAGAAGAATACACAAGATCAGCAAGCAACTTTACAGGTAGAACTTCAAAATAAGAATCTTGAACAGCAAAAATTATTGCAGAATGCTATAAATGAAATGCAATCAATTATAAATGATAATAATTCTAAAATATCTGAATATCAAGCAGGATTATCTGAATATCAGGCTGAAGTAGGCGCAGAAGTTCAAGAGTGGCAGGCTAATACAAATAAAGATTTACAGGTTTGGCAACAGACTAATGCCATGGCACTGCAAGAGCATTCAGCTAGAATGCAAGATGCATTAAATGTGTTCAATGAACAGAATGTAGAATATCAAGCAGAAGTTCAAGAAAAAATTCAACAAGCTCAAATCAATAATCAAGAAAATCTTCAGAATATGCAGAAGGCTCTCCAGATTGCAATAAGGGATGCTGATAGAAGCCAAGAGCACCAGATACAAGAAAGGGTGCAGGATGTACAGGCTATTATAGCTGATAACCAGAGAAAGATATCTCAATATCAGACTGAATCAGCACATTATGCAACTCAAGTGAACGAAGATGTACAATCTTTTCAGGTAAACTTGGAAAAAGCTGTTCAAGATATGCAATCTACAGTTGCTAACAATCAGAGTTTATTGTCTAAATATCAGGCAGAAGTTGCTTCCTATCAGGCTGAAGCAGCTATAGAGATTCAAGAGCAAACACAAAAAATGCAAGAGTATACAGTATTAAGAACCCAATTACAAAATGATTATGAAATGGGGATTACGTCTCTTGGGATAAGAAGAGAGCAAAGGGCGGAGGCATAAATGGCATTTTCCTCAAGCGCAACTTCAGTTGGTAAGATAATATATAAGAATCATTGCACTCCTCAGGAGCAAGTAAACTTCAGTAGTGGAAACAGATTCTATCTGGATAGTGACTGTGGTAGAAAGTTAACAGGTAGTTGTGAAACAACTGTTACACTTACTTCTACTTATTATGGTGCTGCTACTTTAGCTGGCGGTGCTAATATTACACTGGAAAGCAGTAGGGTAGTTGATTTTGCGTTTGTTAAAAATACTGGTGATACTAATTCTCTTACTATAAATCTTGGTGCAGGTGCATTTATTACTCTTAATCCAGGAGAATCTTTTGCATCAGAGATAGACAATAATGCTGGTGATGCCGGAACTACAGTAAGATTAGATAGTGCTTCTGGAACAACTTATGAATACTTGCTGGGAGATAGATAGTGGCAGCTGATGCAAGAAGGATAATATTTGGAACTTATGTAGTTCCTAAGGAAGGAGAGCCATCAGAGGAAGGCGTACCAACAAAATATATCTTACTTCAGGAGGATACTAGTGGAGATGCTGTAGCCAAGACATTGGGTAGTAAAAGTATGGTTGAAACATCTCAAATGCAAGCTGATCAAGGATATGATGGTTGGACATCTATGTTTCATCAGAATGCTTTCTGGGAAGATCAGGATACAAATTGGGAAGCATCAATGGACTATTGGGATGGAACTGCAGAGATTGGCATAGGGGCTATTCAATTGAGTGCGGCAAATGCTGCAGCAACCAATAAAGATTTAGCTTTTGTCTATGTTAAAAATACAGGTAGTACAAAATGTTATTTATCCTGTACAGCGGGAGGTGGAAGTGGATATAATATAGTAATACCAGGTGGGGGAAGTGTACAATTTAGAGGTGGAGGAACGCATTGTGATGACATATATGTGAAAACTGCATCTGAAACAACAACAGTAGAATATGTCCTCGCAAAGAGCGAGGCTTAATGCATTAGTAAGGAGACGCTGAAATGGCAAGTTTTACAGGACAAAATATAAAAGATACGTACAAACGTATATTAACAATAACAAGTGACAATATCCCGTCAGGAACTGCTGCAAAATATATAAGAGACGGAGATGAGGGTACGGTCTCTGCCCTTGCAATAGGAACAGCGAATATTGGTATTGGGACTGAGACGCCAGGGGGATTATTAGAAATAAAGGGAACTGGTCATCCAACTCAAATGCTTAGAATTGTAAACAGTGGAGGTACTTCAGGCTTTCATATTGGAGCTGATGATGATGCATCTAATCCTGTTTGGCAGATTGCCTCAAATTCTACTGAAGATATTGAATTTAAACCTGGGGCTACTGCTGCTGCTTTATATTTAAAAAGTGATGGCAAAGTCGGTATTGGGACTACTACACCAGGTACTTTGCTTGAAATTCAAGGAACTGCCACTACTGCATCAACTCCTCTTGAAGTTCTAAGGCTTACTTGTAGCGAAGTTACTGACACAGATTCCGCAATTGGGCATGGCCCATCTGTAGATTTTTACGTACCAAATGATGGCGGTGGACTTGTTGGTGGGAGGATTGCAGTTGTTAAGGAAGATGCAAATGATACTGTTAATGATGCCAGCATGTCTTTTTGGACAGCCTTAAACGATGTAGCAGCTACTGAAAAAATGAGAATTGATTCTTCAGGCAAAGTCGGTATTGGGACTACTTCACCAGATAGACAATTAGAAATATTAAATGCTACCACAAGTAGTACTACTCAAGGAGGGTCTCTTAGGCTTACATCGGATGATGGTGCTATTATGGCAACTACCCATCGTTTGGGTTATATAGAATTTGTCGGTGCTAGAGCAGGGT
>Ga0080013_1000454_pt1 | contig 58037 bp, 73 predicted proteins | sample ETNvirenome_6_85_FD_69236 | JGI IMG/M metagenome (GOLD analysis project Ga0080013, IMG submission 69236) | Marine viral communities from the Pacific Ocean - ETNP_6_85 (SPADES assembly) (version 2) | ecosystem: Environmental > Aquatic > Marine > Oceanic | place: Pacific Ocean | collected 2013-06-19 | reverse complement strand
ACATTTCTGTGAGAAGAATAGTATTGATGTTGAGTCAGTTCCTAAACTTATGTCTAAGCCATTGAAGGAGAAGATTAAGTACGAAGCACAGGAGCTTAACTTTTTAAAGCGGACATCCCGTGCAAAACTTCCTATTTGAGGGGAAATTCGACTTTTTATTCCAAAAAAGGCGGCAAAAAAAGTCCAGTAAAAAAATAGCCCTATTACTTTTTTAAAATGAAAGATATAATGCCTACTAAATCTGAATTAATGCACTATCGTCTCCAAGCAATAATAAGAGAGGATGATGGTTTAGATATTGAGTATATTGGTGATCGTGTAAGTTATCGGTCAGGTGATATGGTGCCTTGGTATCGTTTGGGAAATGCAGAAGTTCCTGTGGATGCTATTGGAGAATTGGAATGTGTAGAAGAAGAGGAGTGAATGTTGGCAGCTGATGCATATCGTTGTTATTTGGCTTTAAAGAATCATTTCACCCGTGACCACTACGATTATCAGAAGTATCGTGGTAAGACAAGAGCAACTAATAAAGCTTTCTATAAGAGGAAGGACAGATTTTGGTTTGAGAAGTTTGCACGCCAGAAGAATGATAAAGAAGTAGAAGAGTTTTTTGTATCTAATTTTGTAAGTACTACTGATCCAGGAACAATGTGGATTGGTGAAATGATCAAAGAAGGTGAAAATCGCTATATTGACTGGAAAAAGAAAATTCAGTCACTTTCGTATATTTTCAAAGATGAGGTAAATTCCCTTTTTGAGGAAAATAATGTAAATGAGGTATTTGATTGTTCTAAAGGTCATCCACTCATTTTAAAGAGTTATTTGGGTGGGAAAATTTCACTTGAAACACTGGTAATATGTGATAGAATATTTGAATATAGGGAGGATTTTGATAAAAAATTAAATGATCCCGTTTGGGAGATTGTTAGTCGAAAAATTAGGAAGTATAGACCCTGGATAAATATAGATGTACCAAAGTATCGTAAAATTTTGAAAGATATTGTACTATGAGTTTTTTTCAATCTGAAGTTGTTCGTGCAGAATTAACTGAAATCCAAGAACTTCAAGAAGAAGTTTATGGTAATATTTTTGAATTTCCTACTATGGATATGGAGGATAAAAAATATCATGTTGATTTACTTGAAAGGCTTTTAAATAAGCAACAAATCCTTTATACTCGTTTAAGTCTGTCGGATGATCCCCAAGCAAAAATGATGAAAAATGATATTATGAAAAGTGCTTCTGATCTGGGACTTCCTGATAATGTAGATATGAATGTCCTTTTTAATAATATGTCTAAAGCAATTGGGTTTATGAAACAACATATTGACAAACAATCTTAGATCTATTATAATAATACAGGTACACACAAGCCAAATCTAACAAATCCGAGGTAATCTAATGTCTTTTTCAGACTTAAAAAAGCAATCTTCTCTTGGTTCACTGACCCAGAAGTTAGTCAAAGAAGTAGAGAAGATGAATTCAACAGGTGTAGGTGCAGATGATCGCCTTTGGAAACCTGAGATGGATAAGACTGGTAACGGTTTCGCCGTTATCCGCTTCCTGCCTACCCCTGAAGGAGAAGATCTCCCTTGGGCAAAAATGTACTCCCATGCCTTCCAAGGCCCTGGTGGTTGGTACATTGAGAACTCTCTGACTACTATTGGACAGAAAGATCCTCTTGGCGAATACAATCGTGAACTGTGGAACAGTGGTAGTGATGCCGATAAAGACACTGTTCGTAAGCAGAAGCGTAAACTGTCCTACTATACCAACATCTATGTTGTTCAGGACAAAGCAAATCCTCAGAATGAGGGCAAAGTCTTCCTCTACAAATTTGGTAAGAAGATCTTTGATAAGGTGATGGAAGCAATGCAACCTGAGTTTGAGGATGAGACTCCAATCAATCCTTTTGACTTCTGGCAGGGTGCTAACTTCAAACTGAAGATCGTCAAGAAGGACGGTTACTGGAACTATGACAAGTCTGAGTTTGGTTCTGTTGCACCTCTCATGGATGATGATGATGCCATGGAAGCGATCTGGAAGAAGGAGTATTCTCTGAGTGCTCTGACTGCAGAAGATCAATTTAAGTCTTATGAGCAACTGCAGAACCGTCTTCAAATGGTTCTTGGCAAGCGATCAGCACCTGCTCGTATCGACGAGGAGACTGATAATGAGGACAATGATCGTGGTTCATTCACTCCTGAGTTTTCTTCTCGCTCTCAGAAGTCTGAGATGCCTGAGAATCTTCAGAATGAACTGAACAATCTTGGTTCTAGATCATCTGCATCCAATGATAGTGATGAAGATGATGCTCTGTCCTACTTCCAGAAACTTGCCGAGGAGTGATAGCAAAATTAGATATTAATTCCAAAGATGAGGGGAAAAAATCCCGACAAAATTTTTACCCCTATTAGTTTTTTTATTCGTATAATCTGATATTATCTGCTCTCTTCAAGGTGGCGCTCACATACTGAGTTCCACCTTTTTTGTATTTCATGACATCATCCATATCATTGAGGATGATGTTTAAGTATTTTCTTTTAAGGACATAAATGTTTCTCTTATTTGTTTCACGATCAAACTCATATTGATAGTTTGTCACCTCTGTGACGATATTTGATAAGGTGATCATTTGTTTCAAGGTTTCCTCATAAAAAGTGACAGAATAATTTCTAGGAACTTCCAATCCTGCAGGAACAATGATTGCACCCAAATTATTCTTTACCTCTGTGCTTTCATAATGATGAATTCCAAAAATCTTATCTTGAGTTCCATATTTACTTGTTAAGTATTCATTGAACGCATCGTTTGTTAAAGGCCACTCCTCTTGAATATTCAAAATATTGTTAGCGAGAAGAATTACCCAATCTAGTTTTTCGTCACCATAAACTTTATCTGCGACATTATCAGGACGATCATACCCAACAATTTGATATTTTGTAAAATGAGATAAGTCTCTAAAAATATCCTCTCTTAATTTTGCTTTCTTAAAAAGATTTTTTACAGGTTCATATTCAGAAATGATCTGTTCTTCAGCATTTCTGGTAACATATTCAAATTTTGGAATGTAGCGGAAGTAATTTGGCATTTTAGAATCCTATCTCAGTTAGATCTGCATCATTTAGATAATCCTCTTCATTAATCGGAGTGAGTTCTTTGAACTGCAAAGTTAACTCATAAGAAGTCATGGTTCTTTTATTATCAACAAAAGTCATGTAACTACCATCTGGAGTATAATTTGTTGTGCAATTCATCAAAGCACAAGTTTTGATTTGTCCAATTGATTTATGCTGTGGCCCCTCCTCATTCGTATAAGCTTGATATTTAATATCAAAAACATGTGGAGATTTCAAGAATGTTCCATCTGCGGTTGGTTTTACAGACATTCCTTGCTTAAAAAATCTAATAATTTGTTTAACTTCATCTGCTTCATCTTCATGTCTAGGAGACATTCTAAAAACGAAAGAAAAGTCTCTCAAAGTAGGTTTATTGAAAAGCAATTCAAGGTTTGGATTCAAAATAGCACCAGTTGCTCTTGAAAGAAGTCCTTGAGTACTGGTTGCTTCTTGAGCAAGATATAATTTTAAGGCACCCCCGTAATTTGTATTGGATTTAAATTCCTTAGCAGCTTCGCTAAAAACTTTACCAATGTTTGCGGCAAGGTCCTTACCGCTCTCCATGAGATTCATAGATGCTTTAACTAAATATGCCTCCATGGGATTTAATGTTCCTTCATTAAAGTTTACGGAGTTGGAATCTTGTATTCCACCTGGAATTGGTAATGTTACAGATCCTTGAATTGGAGTTCCTGTTCTCCTTACTATGTTCTCTATACCAATTCCAGCTGTAATTGTAGATCCCTCATTTGATTTCATTGAGAATTTAATGGTATCTTGCTTTGAAAGATCCATTGGATAAACTAAAGTTGGGTATACCTTCCTTATTCTATCTGCACCAGGAATGCTTATATTAACTGGCGGTCCATCCCCGCTGATAGTTGGTGCTGTTTGTGGCGTTGCACCTGCGACTTGTGTTGGAGTTGCAATGGGTGTTCCTCCCAAAGCAGCCGTTGCTGTTGCACTATTATTAGCACCAAACACAAAATTAGGACTGCCAGCGCCGCCGTTCCTCTCTGACATCCTTTGTACAATGTGATTTCGCAAATTGATACTCATCATAGAATTTCTATTTAAGAGAGTCACTTTCAAATTATGACCCGCAGCGGACGTGAATCTATAGATATCACCTGCCCCTTTCGTTGCTACCACATCACCATTATGGTTGGTGATAGTTATGGTAGCAGTACCAGGTTCATACACACCATTATCGTCAATCCCAACCTCTATTGATGCTCCCAAATCTAGCTGTGTACCATCTGAGGTAGTATAGGGTGCATTTGCGGTTGACATGGTTGCTGGTGCTACCGACATGAGACAGTTTTTCTTTTACTTATTTATAGGTGATTGTATAATACGCATAATTTATGTCACGTAAATCATTAATTTCACTATTTCTTACAACATGTAGACTTCCAGGAATTTCTTCCCAAGTATAATTTCTAACTTTTCCCCAATGATAATTTAATCCCTTGAATCCCCATCTCTGAACCTCAAGGCAGGCAATAAGAGGATGTTGATCATATTTCAAATTTTCTGTTTTTGCATTGTATATAAAGGTATAGTAGTCTCCAACATCAGGAATCAACTGAGTTTCAGTCAGAACACTCATAATTTCCATCATCATGTCCTCTGAATCTGACATTGATTTGAGGCGATCTTTAATTGAAGAGATTCGATTACCACCAACTTCCTCTTCAAATTGAAATTCATCTACCTTTTTTTGCTGTGCCATTATTTAATACCCAGTTCTTTTTCTGTGATAATCTTGAATTCAATGCCATTATTTAAACAAAACTCTGCTGCTGCTTTCCATTTTGCTTGATTGACAGCGTATGTCTTTGCCTCATACAAGAATGATTTAGTAATGCGCTTGCCTTGTTTTGGAGGTTGTGTTTGTTTTGATGGTTTGACTTCAACTACATACTTTTTGATTTTTCCACTGGTTTCTTTCACTTCAATCAGAAAGTCTGGAAAATAATGATGAACTCTGTTGTCAGCAGGAGAAACGTAAGGGATGCTAAATTCTTCACTTGCCCATTTTAGAATATTTGGTGTTCTGTCGCAATACCTCATGAACTCAAGTTCCCAAGAACTGCGATAGACGATGTTATTGGAGTCTCCCATATACCGTTCTGGGTTCTTGGGATGGAAGCGTCCTTTGTGAAACTTACCATCTCTAGGCATACTTTCTCCACCCCTTCACCGTGCCACCTACATTGAACGCCTTACAGAGTTCTGTGGTGTCCCATTTATCTGTAAAAGTAGTCATATACATAATATACCGGTAAAATATTTATAGTTGGATGCCTACTCCATTTCCGAGAAGTAAAAGATTAGCTGACTTAAAGGCATCAATTTTAAGGCCTGCAACTACATCAAACTTTCAATGTTGGTTTAACCCACCACTAAAAGTCAGAGATTGGTTTACTCAAAGGCAATCCGCAGGACTATTGCCGAAACATTATAATGGGAATGAAGAATTCTATTCTTTATCATGCTCGGAAGCATCACTTCCTGGATCTACTTTTGCGACTCATCAAATCACAAATGATCATAGTGGTGTAACAGAAAGACATGTATATAGAAGGCAATATGATGACAAAGCAGAATTTAGTTTCTACGTAGATCATGGATACAATCCAATTCTTTTGTTTGAACACTGGATGGCATATATTGCAAATGAACAAAGAACAGCTTCTCCAGCGTTTTCCTCTGTAAATGATGAAAACAGATATTCATATCGGATGAATTTTCCTCAGGGAGATGATGGATATACCAGTCAGATCTATATCAATAAATTTGAAAAAGATTATGCGGGAAGAATGCTTCAGTATAGATTCTTGAAGGCATTTCCCATTAGCATCAACACAATGGCATTGTCATATAATTCATCTGAACTCTTAAAGTGTACAGTTTCATTCTCATATACAAGATACGTCGTGGGTAACATACAATTACCGAATGATGACCCTGGGATTGATGATTATTCACCCACTGGCCCACCAGGATTCGGGGCCGATAATCCAATTTGGACCCGTTAGATTAATAAGCGAAAATAGAAACAATCTGTCCCATAACCCCAATTCAAGGATCTCTATTTCCCCTCTAAATAATCACACTGAAATAACTATAGGATATTATGCCTTTACCAAAAATTGCGACACCAACTTATGAACTTGAGTTGCCATCTACAGGGAAAACAGTTAAATATCGCCCCTTTTTAGTCAAAGAAGAAAAACTTCTTGTTTTAGCATTAGAAAGTGAAAACACAAAAGAAATTACCACAGCAATCAAGAATGTAATTAAAAATTGCATTCAGACAAGAGGGATCAGAGTAGAACAACTCCCCACTTTTGATATCGAATATCTGTTTCTCAATATTCGTGGAAAGTCGGTTGGTGAAGAAATTGAGATTAATGTCCTCTGTCCTGACGATGGAGAGACTTATGTTCCAGTAACAATTGATATTGATGATATTAAAGTAAATAAGAACGAAGATCATACCAATCAGATTAAATTGGATGATAGTCTTGTAATGCAGTTGAAATATCCATCTCTTGATCAGTTCATTAAAAATAATTTTGACTTTAACAACACCGACAACGTAGATCAGTCATTTGAAATGATTGCATCTTGTATCGATAAAATTTTTAATGAAGAAGAGGTATGGGTAGGAGAGGACTGCACTAAGAAAGAACTGAATGAATTTCTTGATCAAATGAATTCTGTTCAGTTTAAAGAGATTGAAAAGTTCTTTGAGACAATGCCTAAATTATCTCATGAGGTAACTATTACTAATCCAAAAACAGAGACTGAGAGCAAAGTTCTCTTAGAGGGGTTAGCAAGTTTTTTCGCGTAGGACTCTCCCATATGACACTGGAGTCATATTTTACACTAAATTTTTCTTTGATGCAGTACCATAAATACTCATTAACAGAGATTGAAAATATGATGCCTTGGGAGAGAGACATTTATGTTGAGTTGTTGAGATCTCACCTTGAAGATGAAAAACTAAAGCAACAGCAAGCAGCAAATGCCTAGAGATCCTAAAAATCTGAGAAAATCTTACGAAATTAAAATCGGAAAGGATCGTGCTGCCAAACTTTCTGACGCTCAAATTGGACTGCTTTCTAAGTTTTACAATCAACTGAGTAAAAGTGAACAGTCTGATCTTGATAGTAAATTACTTCAGGGACGTGATAATACTCTTCTTCATGAAATGGCAGATGAGTTTATATCTGAGATAGAGGATACTCCATCATCCGTAGCGACTGAATCCGCAGAGACTGATGAGAATATTTTATCAGATCTTGACGAATTACTTGGAGAAATAAAAGCAGATGAGTCTGCACGATCTTCAAGTGCTTTAGCAACATACGAAGGGATTCGTCAAAGCGATTTAGTTGATAAAGAAGTAGATGAGAGAATATTAAGACTTTTAGGACTAGAAGAAGTATTTGACATTGATTATGCAACTTATTTGACTCTCCTAAAAGAGAGTATGGTTGCTGCTAGAATGACAAATTCTCAGATTCCTACTGAAGAATCAGAACTTTTGACGAATGAATTCAGAACTGTCAAGAGTAAGGTAGGTAGATTTAAAATCAAAAAGAAAAAAGTTTCTTTTGATGGATCTGGAGGAGCAACAGCAGCGATTTCTCCATCAAAATTCATGCTACCAGGTGAGGCATCAGAATCAGATGAAACATCAGTAGACTCTGCACTTTTAAATAAACTTGATGAACTGTTGTCAGTTGTTAAGCAGGACTTAAAACTAGACAAGAACGAAGAGAAGAAAAAGAAAGTAACAGCAGAAAATTTAAGACGTAGAGGAAGAGAAGATAAATTAGAAGATGGTAGTAGTGCAAGTAAATTCTTAAAAGGGGCAGCAAAGAAAGCATTTGCTCCATTTCAAAGTATTTTAGATAAAATTCTAAAGTTCTTAGGTTTTACTGCGCTAGGATTTATATTTGATAAGTTCTACAAGTGGTGGACTAATCCAGAAAATGAGAAACAAGTAGAATTACTTGGAACCTTCTTAAAAGATTGGTGGCCTTCTTTATCTGCAGCAGCACTACTATTCCTCACACCATTTGGTGGATTTGTCCGTGGAACAATAAGAATGTTAAGGAGACAACTTCCAAGACTTCTACGTTTAATCGCTAGAAATCCATTAGCAGCTGGTGTTGTTGTTGGTGGTGGAATTTTAGCAACACAACTTCCAAGACTTTTATCTGGAAATGATGATCAGTCCAGTGATCTTGATGGATACTCTCAGGGAGGAATGATTCCACCGTTCAGATTTAGAAGACGTGGAATTCCTGCCAGTGATCTTGATGGATACTCTCAGGGAGGAATGATTCCTGCTGCAACTCAGGGAGGAATGATTCCACCGTTCAGATTTAGAAGACGTGGAATTCCTGCTGCAACTCAGGGTGCTAATATAACAACTAATAGTGGACAAGAAATTACTGGTGCGGGAGTTGATACTCAACTCATCGCTGCTCAACCAGGTGAGATGATTATACCTGTGTCTACGGTGAATCAGTATGGATCAAATTTCTTCATGGATTTGATTAAATCCTCTGGTAAGACTGGTAAACCGAAGATGGTTAATAACATCCAGTTTGCAAAAAGTGGTGGAATGGTTGGTAATATAGTTAATAATATTCAGTCCATGGAGAATGGAGGAGTAGTTAATAATATTCAGTCCATGGAGAATGGAGGAGTAGTTAATAATATTCAGTCCATGGAGAATGGAGGAGGAGTAGTTGGTAAACTAGTTGATATGCTTAATTTCCTTCCTGGAACTGGGAATGTCATGGCACCTATGGCATCTCAAGGACAGTATCAAGATAAAGGAACTGTCAGATCAAAACTCCTTGGTATAAATGTTCCAGGCAGTTTAAGAGGACAAGGATATTCCAATACAGATTTACAAAGATATAATAGATCTGATACTGGTAAACCGACAGAATTCTTGGAGCGTTTTGATGCTAGAATACCTGGTTTATCTCCTGTTGTAAGATCTAAACGCCGTCCTGCACCGGTGCCAAAGCCTGCACAGGTGTCAGAGAAAGAAAGAAATGCTAATTTTATTGGCGAGTCTTTTAGAGATTTCAATTTAAATCTTAATTTAATACGTGATGCTGCTCAACAGCGCCGTAAGATGCTTGATCAAGTAATGCCTGGAAGGTTTGATGGTAATACGAACCTGCATGGACAACCATTAAACATGGGCCCACAGTCCTCCATTGCTCCTGTAGGAACACCAGTGGTTAGTTCTGAGACAAAGATGATTGTGCTTCCTCCAACAACTACAATTGCTAAGAAACCCGATATTCCAGTTAAGGAAGGTAGTGATATTCCTGATTTCAGTATCATTGCAAGTTCTGCTGGAAGAGGCAAAGTAACTTCTGCTTTAGGCATCGCAGATTTGGTAGGAGCATAATATGGCATACGTAAGCACTCAAAAATTCTTACCATCTGGAAATACATCTAGATCTATATCTGCACTTGTGCCAACTTCTGATTCTAAGGTAAATTCCTCTAAACTTCTTCCAGCAGCAGGTGGACAAAGTAAAGCAGTGACTAAGGTTGGCGAAATCGTCAATGTTTATACTAAGAAAATAAATTTAAAGAAAAAAGCATCTCAGACTGAGGAGAAGCAAAAAGAAAATGTAAAGAGAAGGAAGGTAGAGGATAAATTAGAAACAAAATTAGCAAAGAAAAGTGAGTCTGATTTTGGATTAAGAATTCCTGGACAAAGTTTAGTCGATAAGATTCTAAGGTTTATTGGATTTACTGCTCTTGGGTTTATAGTAGACAAATTTGCAAAATATTTACCCACCTTTAAAAATTTGGGAAAGACTCTTCAACCTATCATTGATGGAGTTGGAGGTTTTATAAAGGTGGTTGGTGGTGCTGCCATCACATTTGTTGAGAGAGGATATGCAGCGGTTAACGCCATTAATGATGTTATTGGAAATATTGGTGGAGAGGATGCTCAAAAAACTTTTAACAATGTCTTATCCAACTTAACTCTTGTTCTGAATGGTGCTATTATAGCAGCAACGATTGGACTATCAACTCGTCCAGGAAGGGGGTTTACTGGACGTGGACGTGGTGGAACCAGAGGGGCGGATGGTTTTAATCAGAGAACTTCTCGTGGTGGAACGTTATCATCTAGAACTGGAGATGCTCTTGCTAAGCAGAGAGTTGTAAGAGGAGGAGAGGATATCGTTGGTTCTAGTGCTAGATCACAAAGATCTATCATGAGAAAGTATGCAGAAAAATATGGAAGAAAAGCTGCAGAACGAAGATTTGGAAGAGATGCCGTCAAAAGTTTAGGTGGCAGATTTGGACGTAGTGGACTTACTAACCTTACAAGAGCAGGCGCTGCTAATGTATTAGGCAGAGGTGGACTGAGAGCAGCGGTTAGAATTATTAAACCGCTTGTATCCAGATTACCCATCATCGGTGGACTTATTGAGTTTGCAATCTCATGGGCAATGGGAGATCCTGTCGGTAAAGCAGCGTTCAGAGGTATTGGTAGCGTTCTTCTTGGTGGAATTGGAACATTAATAGGTGGCCCTATTGGTATGTTTTTAGGTGGATTAGCGGGAGCTGAACTTGGAGGACTTCTTTATGATGCATTCTTTGGTGGAAAAACTACAAAAGCTAATCAAACTCCTGCGGCACAATCGGGGTATAATGTCACTAGAGGAGGTAAATCTCAAAGTGAAGTTACTAGACAAATTCAAAGACAAAAACCACAACCACGAAAGAAAATAATAGCTGCTACAGTAACCACTAACACGACAATGCCTGGTAGGAATGTACCTATCGATTATGATGATAAAACCATAAAAAAACTTGTAATGGCTTCGCGAGCAACAAAGTCTGTAGATGTGATGTCAAAAGTATTCTCATCATTATTTGGAAGTATCATTGACATGACTTTGGGGCAGTCATATAAACCTTCTCTCCCTAGTGAAGCAGCAAATGTTTTCGCTGCAAAACTTGAAAATGCCACAGGAATGTCTCTTGGAAAGAAAGTCGTTTCTTTCTTGACGGATAAAATTGATAAATCATTAAAGATCACTCAAGTAAAAATATTCTCTGGTATTTCAACAGGATCTCCTACAGGATCTCCTACAGGATCTCCTACAGGATCTCCTACAGGATCTCCTACAGGAGGGGTATTCACCCCTAGACAAGGCCCTGCAGGAGGTGTTCGACTAGATCCTCAACAACCTGGAGTTGATTTTACTCCTGCTGGTGGTAACAATAGAGTAGTCTTCCCTGGAGAGGTTGTTGAAATCGGACACTCGTATAATCCAAACAAAGTAGGTGGGGATCGCCGACAAGGATCTGGATATGGTAATTTTGTTGTGATTAGAAGTGAAGATCCTAAGAAACCAGGATCTTTCTTTGACGGACTGTATGCACACTTCCCTGATGGTGAGATTAAAGTTAAAGTAGGTGATAATGTAATTGTAGGACAAAACCTTGGAAGAATGGCAACAAAGGCAGAGTTTGACGATCCTGTGACAAGAAAGAGAGTTGGTAGTGGCACTGCCGCTCACACAAGTCTCGATTTCTTTATGCCGATCATCGGCAGCAATGTAAAATATCCACATTACCTCAAGAACTTAGTTCCTTTAGTAGATCCAACTTTTTCAAATTCAGGAAATCAATCATTTTTACCTGTGAATATGCGTCCTTCTACTAACTTACAACAGCCTACCTCATATTCCACTGCTGGAATGAGAATACATGAAAAAAATACTGTTATTCTACAAAAAGAAATAGAAGTGGTTCTCACTTAGTTAAATAGTTAAAAAAATAAATGGCAATAGACTCTCTAACATATAACAGATTTGAAATTGTGTCCAATGAGGATTCAACCTCGGTGGATCTTCGTGCGGGCGCACCTTTGTTAGAATATAGGGAAAGCGTCTTCACTTCTTATGTGATGGTGTCATGTTCGATTGTGGATACTGGCGCTACTGTTCCTAAAGATGGAAAGTTAGTAAGTATATTAGAATCGATCAAGTGTCAGGGAGGAGAAAAAGTTTTTCTTGCTATTACTGATAATAAAGGTAATAGGATTGATCTGTCTGATGAAAATAGTTTGAGAGTTGCTGTTGTCAATAATATAAACGAAACTTTTAGATCACAATCATTTACTATGACATTGTTCTCTCCAGAATATATTAAGAACTTCGACATAAGTAATTACTGCTATGACTTGTATTCTGGAAAAGTATCTGATGTCGTTATACAAACAGTCACTGGAAATCTAGGATCTGAAAAAAGATTTGTCACTTTTGATGAAACTAAGAATGAAATTTCTGTCCATGGATTAGCGAAAAATCCTTTTGACTTTTTAACAGAATGTCAAATGTTAGGAGTTCCAAATGAGTCTGGTGGAAGTGGTAAAAACAATACAATGGCAGGATATCTCTTTTGGCAAACATCAGAGGGATTCAATTTTAAATCTCTTGATCAAATTTTTAAAATCACTGGTTCATATTTGAACTATAGAAACAGTGATGGCAGAAAAATAAAACATTATGTTGAGGCATTTTCTCCAGATAGGTTGCCAATTGGATTTGATGATCAAATTATTCACTCATCATTTAACAGAACAATTGATATAATCGCTCAATTTCAATCTGGAGGATATAATGCTGAATTAGAGACAATGGATCTTGTGACATCTACATGGACTAATGATCATCGCAGGAGCAATACCGGTGAGGGTAATGGCATCCTTGCAGGAAAAGTACTTCCAAACTTTAGTGACGAATTTTCTCATCCTACAGCTAAGTTCTCAAAAACAAAAGCAAAGGGACAAACAACAATATCTGGCGAAAATTTAGAGCAGCAGGTTAACAACACCGACAAAGAAAAGTATGATGTAGAGGAAATCACATTGCAAGCGATGCAAAATTATAGGCAGAAGATGAACTTCTCTGCTCAAATTATCATTCCTGGTGATTTCTCTTTACATGCAGGGGATTTAGTTTATTGTGAATTCAGAGAACTCTCTAATGACAAAACTACATACTCAAGTAGAGATAGAAATAGTGGTATATATATGATAGCAGATCTATGCCACTTTGGTAACAAAACAAAAACCCTTACGGGGTTGCATTTAGTTAGAGATTCTTATGGAGTTAAACAAAGCGATGGATAGTATCGAACAGCATATTGAGAAGGACAAAGAAATCCTTCAAGATCCCACAACGAATTCACAAATGCGTCGTCATATTGAGGGCGAACTGCATGAGTTGGAAGAATATGTGGAGCATCATAAGAAAGAAATTGAAGATGGTGATCATCATGATCCCAATTATCTAGAACTTTATTGTGATCAAAACCCATCTGAACCTGAGTGTTTAGTATACGATGACTGAATAGATGACACAACGCATCCAAACAATCCCATATGTTCCCAATGATCCCATTTATGGGCAAATCGTAGGCAATGCTCGCGACAACACGGTATGCTCTGCGAAATTTTCTGATCCAAGTAACAACCCAGAAATTAAATTAGAAAGATATAAAGTAAGAATTTTTGGAGTAACAAAACAATGCGAGGATGTATCAAGGTTACCTTGGGCAAAAATAAAAAGTGTTACCTCTGGTGTTGGTGGTAGATCCAAAGGATTTGAACCAATCCTATCGCCCAACACTTACGTTGGATTAGAATATGATGATGGTGGTAATTGGTGGATTCTAACCACTTATAAAAATGTCCCAGAAAATTTACCAGCAGAAGATGATTGCAGCAATGGAGACCCTTCGAGTGGATTTCCACCAGGATCGATAGTTCCACTAACTGATGTCAACTATTCCGGAGATGGCAAAAACCCCGAAGTTCCAAACGTCTGCTACCCAAGCGATTTCGATAGAAATCAGAACAATGCAAATAAAGAAGAAGATCTTCTTTCCGCATGTAAAAAGATAAACACAGAGGCAGTTAACAGTGAAATTCAGAAACTAATTCAAGACGTTCAGGGTTTAAGAACAGGACTACTTGGTGACGATAGTTTTTTAATAACCAGTCAAAACTTTATTAATGACGTACAATCAAAAGTCAACAATGCGGCTGCATCCATTTCAACATGGACTTCTTGGTTAGTTCAAGAAATTAGGAGATATGTAATCAGAAAGGTAACTGCTGGTATTAATGACGTAGTGGGTAATGCCCCATTATCTACGAGATATCTTGTAAACGAAGCAAAGAGAGGGACTCTCACTACCGTTTCTTGTTTGTTCATCAAAATTCTTTCCAATTTAGAAAGACTGTTAGCGAATGCTCTGTCGGGTTTAGTCAATAGACTTCTCAATACAGCAACATGTTTGATTGAAAGTTTCATCTCTCAATTTATTGGACAACTTATCAATCAAATTACACAACTCCTCAATGCTATCTTAGGGCCTATTTCTTCTTTGATTGGAAGTGTTATTGGATTTGCAAATGATATTATAGACTTTGCCATGTCAATCTTGGACTTTTTGTTATGTAAACCAGAAAATATTTGTCCACAAACTGAGAAATGGAATCCCTTGGAGGGTGGACAACCAGCACTTCTCAATTTAGATTTTAATAGTATTTTTGAATCTGCAAGGGGAGTTGTATCTAGTGTTGAAGGGTTAAGTGACATTTCTGGAAATGTTGATGACTTTGTTGACAACTTTGAATTTAGTTTTGATTCTGATAATGTCATCCAAAACTTACTTGACGGATGTAATCAATTTACAGGGCCTGTTCAATGCGGCCCTCCTAATATTGTTTTCTGGGGTGGATCAGGAAGTGATGGTGTTGGACCTGGAGAGGCGGGGATTGGAGATTTCGAGCAGGATCAGTGGGATAACCTGGGGCCGCCAGATGACGGTGGTGGTGTAGCAGCAGGAAATGCTGTTGTTAACGCCGTAGGAGATATTATTGGTGTTGACTTAACAGATTTTGGTGATTACACCGAAGCACCATTTATATCCATCGAAGATAATTGTGGTAATGGTACAGGAGCTATTGGTATCCCCGTACTTGGAAATTATTATGTTCCACCTATAGTTGATCCCAGTTCTCCAACTCCTGGATCTGATCCCAGTTCTCCAACTCCTGGATCTGATCCCAGTTCTCCAACTCCTGGATCTGATCCCAGTTCTCCAACTCCTGGATCTGATCCCAGTTCTCCAACTCCTGGATCTGATCCCAGTCCTGTAAGAAGTCCTGTAAGAATTCCTGGATCCGATATTCCACCAGGCACTTTTGGGCCAGGAATCACAACTTCTGTGAGGAGAGGTGTTGTTGACATTATTATCGTTGAACCTGGATATGGATATTTGCCAGTCCCAGATGGTTCAACTGGATCTGTAGGTAGAACATGGGCAGATAGATGTCAAACAACCGTACAGAGAGTAAATGGAGATTATGATCCTCCATACTCAGAGGGAGATGTAATTCGCTTGTACTATGGAGACTCTATCATTTTCCCAGCCCAACCAAGAATCACTATTGATTGTGATTTTACAATAGATGAGATTCCTGGTGCGATTGAAGTGGGAGAAAAATACTGCTTCAAGGACATGCGTGGTTTTGATGAGGGGCACATATATTCAAATCCCACTCAAATTAAGAGCATGGTTGGATTTGATGACATTAGAGGATCTAGTCCAGAAGTCACTCCACCAATCTCTATTGAACATCAAAATCTTTTAGATAGTTTGGCACAAACTGAAAGAGCACAAGAGTTATTTGCAGAAGAGAGGGCAGCAATAGAAGGCGGAGTGATTATCGATTTTATGCGTCCAGATCAGTTTGGATTTGCAAACGACTATCCATATGCTAGAGAACTTGGATTCAATGACATAGATATAAGATTCTATATTGAAGGATTCTACTCTAAACTCCTTGGCAAACGTGTCGGGCCTTTGATGCGACTCAAGTTAGAGGATCCAAACTTTGGCCCCATTCCTAGAACTCTGTATTATCCTGGTGGAATTGGTATTTTTGATTGTGAAAATGACTATAGGCGGGCCATTGAATTAGGATTTAATGATATGGACATTAGGTATTACCTGACAAACTTCTACACAGGTAACCTTGATGAATGTATGCAGGAAAAATTTGATAATCCTGCATGGGGAAGAGCACCAGAATATTATGTCTCTGTGACAGCACCTGGATGTCCGCCTGATATTATTCCTCCAAACTCCTATCCAGTAACTCCTATAGTCGGTGATGTTGTAATAATCAACCCTGGATTTGGATATTCCTCTGATGATACAGCAGATGTATTAGATTGTTCTGGTGAAGGAGAATCTGCCACTAAACTTAAAGTTGATGTTGACAATGCTGGTAGAATTATTAATGTCAGCGTCCTTGAAACAGGGACAAGTTTTGCTTGTATTCCAGAAATCGTAATAAATACATCAACAGGACACAATGCTGTTCTTCAACCAATTATGAGATTTGAACAACCCATTGCCGGTGGCGCTGATGCTGACGGAGACGTGCTTCAAGTTATTGACTGTGTAGGTAAGGTATAGTGGCAGAACAAAAGGTAACTAATTATAGGCCTATTGGTACTGATGAAGGTATCATAGAATTTGGTGATGTAATGAAAAATAACGCCAAAATGGCAGTTATGATTAAGCGCATTTTTCCTTCAACGTTTCGGACATCGCAATATATTGGACTTCAGATGAGTGGTAAACTTGATGGAGGTATTATTAATAGTGCCCCATCTGTTTATACCATTCTTTGTGGAGAAAAACCAGTTAATGATACTGCCATGTTCTGTAGAGCAGAAAATGGTGATATTATTCTTGCTGCTCCCAAAGGTAGAATTAGAATCATGGCAAGAGATATTGATCTCATTGCTTCTGGAAACGGAACTAACACTGGATTCATAAATTTAAGAGCAAATTCTGCTATTGATGGAGAGGCACCAACAGTTCAAATGCAGGCGGAAGATGCAATATCTTTAGGATCTGAGAGAGATGTGAACTTAAATGTTCCTGGAGAATATAAAATATCTTGCGGAAATTTTAAAGTTGTAGAGGCACCTGATGTTTCTCTACTTACTTCACCATTGGGAAGTGGATCAAATACTCCCCTCCAAACGATAGAAGGACTGATTAAATTAATACAAAGTTTATTACCTTAGGATAATATGGAAGTATCAGACGTACATGTAGGAAAACAAATGCACTGCAACTATTCAGTTGCAGGTGTTGCACCGATACCACCTCTTTGTTTTGGATTTGGTGCTGCTGCTGTTCCTGGCACAGGATTCTTTAATGGATCAGTGTTGGTAGGAAGTCCTCTGAATTTTCCTATTCCACAAATCCCCAACGCCACCTTGATGGTTGGTAGAGCAGCACCAATATCAAATCCTCTTGCAGCAGCCGCACCGTCTATTTTTAAGGTATCAAATTTAGGATCCCTTGTACCACCAACACCAATTGATGTGATGATTGGAGATCCTGCCAAGGGAATGGTTGGTATCACTGTCAACTCATTGATAATTAATATTGTCAATGCAAGTGTGATTAATATTGCAACTCCTCTCTTGAACGTAGCGGCATTGAAAAATCATATTGGTGTTCAAATTGATGCTGGAGCAGTTGTAGAAGCAGGTGCTCAGGCACAGGCAGGTGTTGAGGCAAGAGCAGGTATCAAAGTTGATTTGGGAGCTCGGGTTATCCATGGTTTCTTAATCGTTGATAAAACGTGTGCTGCCACAAAATTCATGGGCGATATTAGTGCATGTAGTGGTAAGAAAAACTTTGACATTAAACATCCCACCAAGGAGGGACATAGACTTAGATATGTTTGTACTGAATCTCCAACTGCTGACGTGTATGTCAGAGGTAAGTTAGAAAACTCAAGTGTAATTGAATTACCTGGCTATTGGAAAGGATTGGTAGATCCGGAATCAATCACTGTAAGTCTGACTCCAGTTGGATATCATCAGGAATTGTTTGTAGAGAGTATTCAATGGGGAAGTAGAGTCATTGTCAAGAACAATGCTGGAGGTTCAATCAAGTGTCACTATACAGTTCATGCTGAGAGAGCAGATTGTGAAAAGAATATTCCTGAATATGAGGGCTTGACAATTAAAGATTATCCAGGAGATAATAGTGAATGTAATATCAATGTATAATGAAAGTTCATGAAGTCTTTCCCACAGTAGTAGTACAAGATACTATTGATAATCATTATGAGTTTAAGACACAATATTTTGAAGAATTAAAATCTCAATGGTTTAATGGATATGAAAATGAAACTCCAGAAAACTCAGGTAGAGCGTCTTTACAATTAAATAATAATTATCATAGTCTTTTTAAATCTATTACCAAATCAACAAAAAAATATCTTGAACTTTTTGAGGTTCAACATGATAAACTAGATATTAATATCATAAAAGCATGGGTTGGATATCATAATAAAGATATCCCTCAATTAAGTCCTCATATTCATAACGGTGCAGACATTTCTTTTGCATATTATCTTTCAACAGACGAATCCTCTGATAAATTTTGTGTTCACAACACAAATAATCTAAATGAAGTTGGTGAATGTATGTTTGAAACTGGAAATGAGTTTAATCTCATTTCAAAGTTTAATAAGTATAATTGTCCTCAATATACTATCACTCCACATGAGGGGACGGTAGTAATTTTTCCAAGTAAATTAAAACATTCAACTTTAAAGAGGAATAATTTGGGTGATAGATATATTATTGCAGGAGATATTAAATTATGTTTGAAACCAAAGTACAACCGTTACCATCAAAATATGCCAAGTCCAGATGTGTGGCTCACTATTAAGGAGTAAGAGAAATGTTATCAACAGAATTAATTAATAGAACGAATGAGGATATTGAATTTAGGAAAGAAAATGTTAAACATTTACAGAATAGAATCGTAAAGTTGGATGGAATAGATAAAACTCTATATGATCAGGGTATTGTAAAAATAGAAACAGATTTATTTGAGGACATTGAAAATGTAAACAGAGGTTTTGCTGACGTTGCAAACGCTTATGATGATCGTATCGCAAGTGGATGCAGTACTGATATGTTCTGGAGATTGATTGGCAGAAATACTATTTCTTCTCCTAACTCGTATGCTATTGAATGTACTAAACTAAACTCTGGTGGATACAGTCTAACCACAAGTTCTATTAATGTTGGAACAGGAATGACATTAGGACTTGGAGCATCAGTTGGATATATCGGAGTTACAGGAATCGTCACTTACTATCCAGTAAATACTAATTATGAGGGCGATGATAACCCTGATGTTGTGGATGATGCATACTTTGGTTTTGATAGAAGAAACAGATACGGGATGAAGTATTATTCAGAACCATATGATAAGGATATTGGTGACACTGTTGTAGGAAAATTCATTGGTACTTGTAAAGCGGGTGCAACAACTGTTACTGTGATGCAACCAATTGGACTTGGACTCACATTTAGAGTAGGACAACTTGTTAGTGTTGCTAAAACCTCAGTGTTCCGTGACACTAGAGAGATTACTGGAATCACATCGGTGGCAGATTTTGATTTAAGAGCGATCCCTGGAATCGGGACAACTGCTGGAACTGTCAATCTCCTCACTTTAAATCTTAGTGTTATTGCTGATGCTAAAGCTCCAGAGGTGGATGGAAGTTTTGTTGAATTCACCCTCCTAGACGATCCTGATCAGTTTCAGGATCAGGGTAGAAGAGCATATGAAATTGAATTCACCAAAAACCCGTTTAGTCCGCAGACAATTAGTATTGCAACCACTGCGAATATTGGAGTTGGTGTATCAGTATTCCTCACTCAAACTGGGGAATTATCGAATGAACGAAGTTGGAATCCTAATTTAGAAGTGCTTGGCACACCAGAACCTAAAGTTAGTGCTGGACAAGAATTTTACAGGGTAGGTTTCGGACATGCTCCAACCGTTACGTCCTTCAGTGATGAATTAGCAGAAGAGGGTATGATACGATCAGTTACAAATCTATCAATGGGCATATACATGGATTTGAACGATTGTTCATCTGCTATTGAGAATGGAATTACGAGCTCACTGGGAATTTCCAGTACGAGGGAGACTGATTTTAATGGTGTTGAATCAGAAACTCAACTAAAAATAGACGCATCAAATGCTCTCAGAACTGAAAGAAATGATATCTCTATTCAAATCTTTGGCATTAGAAAAATTATTGGTGAGGAAAATAATAGAATTGACAAGTTGGAACAATTAGGCACCTATATTAGAAACACTACAATTCGCGATTTAGTAGAATGAAAATTTATCACGGCCGAACCACTAAAAAACTTATCACTCTTCCCCAAGAATGGGAGGAAGAGGTTGATCTATCCACAGTGTCAATTACTTTGGCACAGGTGGGTGCTAATCAGAATTTACATATCAAAAGGCGTCAAGGACTAGAAATTCATTTGGAAACCAATGGACTCCCAGTAGACTGCTACTATCAGGTTATTGGAGATCTGCTTGACAAGGACGAGTAAACACCCTATAATATGCAGGTAATCAAAAAAACCCAATGCAAGATCACGAAGACGACTTTCTTTCCCGCTGCGTCGTTGATCCAGTAACCCGTAAGTTTTATCTTTACTCTGAGAGTGGTGATGAACGTGTCGTAGATTGTGAAACTGTAGATCAGTTTATGTCAGTTCTTGAACTTGTCCGTGCTATTACCCCCGAAGATGTTCTTGCATATGCCAATCCACTCTGAGTCCCTTTATAAAGAAATCATGATCTGCAAAGAATATGAGGCCAGAAACCAGACAATCTATGGAAATGTTATTCGCAGCGAAATGGAATTTACCCAAAGCAGCGAAGAACTGCAATCTGACGGACAAGGAGATGAAGATCACCTTCAATGAATATTGCCGTCTCAATCCTCCTACATGGACATTTGAAAATGAGAGGTGGATGAACTAATTTTTGGGAGTGTGACACATACAGAACAACATTCGGGACAAAGAATTTATCTAAGAGATGCTATGGATGACGTAGCAGATACAGTAGAGTATATTTTAGAGTGAAAAGTGATTTTTATATTGAAAGAGTAGATAAAGATAGTTGTAAAAGACTGCTATATAATTATCACTACTTGAAGGATGAATCAAAAGATTTTAAATCTGGATACAATTACGGACTTTTTAGACACTCAGATTGGGACTGTCCTCTTAATATCGGTGGGTGTCTTGCCGTTTGTATTTTTACTGGGCTCCCTGTTCCTGAAGTCGCCAAAGGAGCATTTGGACTAGAACGTAATCAGCAGGAGGGATTGTTTGAACTCTCTAGATTATGTGTTGATCCAGAACTTCAAAGAGAAGAGTATAATATTACCTCTTGGTTTGTTAGTAGATGTGTAAAGAGGTTTCGTAAAGATGCGAATGTTCGCGCTATTCTTAGTTACGCTGACTCTGCTCACCATAGCGGAATCATTTACAGAGCTTGCAATTTTAAATACTATGGGTTAACAGACTTAAAGAAAGATTTCTACTATTCAGATGGAACAAAACATTCCCGTGGTTCTGTAAAAGGTGTTGATGGAGAATGGAGAGAAAGAAGTAGAAAACATCGATACCTAATGGTTTTTGATAAATTCTTAGATGTGCATTGGGATGAGCAGAAATGGATGTGATAAATAACTCATAATAGAAATATAGTGCGAAGAAGATGCCTCTCAGTCGCTTAGATAATTTCCTGAAGAATGCCCGTGGTAACATCTTATATGTAAATCCCAATGACTTGTATGCTACTGATAGTATTCAAAATCAAGGTAATTCTTTAGCCTGTCCTTTTAAAACAATCCAAAGAGCACTGCTTGAGGCAGCCAGATTTTCTTATCAGAGTGGGTTAGACAACGATAGATTCAATAAAACAACAATCATGCTCTACCCTGGAGAGCACGTTGTTGACAACCGTCCTGGATGGATTCCTGATGGTGAAAATAATTATAGGTTGCGAGACGGAACAACATCATCGGACTTTGAATCACTATCTCTGACGAGCAACTTCGATTTATCTAGCGATAGTAACGTTTTATATAAACTGAATAGTGTTTATGGTGGTGCCATTGTTCCAAGAGGAACCTCTATCGTTGGATATGATCTTCGTAAGACTAAAGTTCGTCCAAAGTATGTTCCTAACCCAGAGAATGATAATATTGGGAGATCTGCTCTCTTCAGAGTAACTGGTGGATGTTACTTCTGGCAGTTCTCCATGTTTGATGGAGATCCAAACGGAACAGTATATAAGGATTATACAACTGGTATCTTTGTTCCTAACTTCTCTCACCACAAACTGACATGCTTCGAGTATGCTGATGGTGTTAATAAAGTAAAAATTGATGATTCATTCATCAGCAACTTTGATGCTGATAGAACTGATCTTGAGATGTATTATGAAAAGGTTGGTTTAGTATATGGGCCTTCTTCTGGTAGAGAGATCCAACCAGATTATCCTTCTTCTGGACTTGATATTCAACCTAAGATTGATGAATATCGTATTGTAGGCCCTACTTCTGGATCTGTTGGAATCACTAGCATCAAAGCAGGTGATGGTGCAACATCGTCTACAACTATCACAGTTACACTTGAATCAGGAGTCACTGGATTAGATGTTGACACTGGAATTCAAATTGATGGAATTACTGCCACTGGATATGATGGACAGTTTGTTGTTAGTGATGTTTTAGAAACCAGCAGCACAGGAACAACTAAATTCTCTTACATTGTTTCAAACTCTCCACTCAATCCTCTTCCATCTGTTACTGGATCTGAGGTAAAACTGAATGTAGATACGGTAACATCTGCATCTCCCTATATCTTCAATATCTCTCTGAGATCCGTATTTGGTATGTGCGGACTTCTTGCAAATGGTAATAATGCAACGGGATTTAGATCCATGGTTGTTGCACAGTTTACTGGTATTGGACTGCAGAAAGATGCAAACGCATTTGTCAAGTATGACCCATCGAGTGGCGAATATAAGGACGCCACATTCACAGGAAACGAAAATATTAACACCGACTCTAGAGCGGTTTATAAACCATCATATGTAAACTTCCACATCAAGTGTGAGAATGACGCTATTCTTCAACTTGTATCGATCTTTGCTATCGGTTATGCTGAGCACTTTGTTGCTGATACTGGTGGTGATCAGTCTCTAACCAACTCTAACTCTAACTTTGGTGTAAAGGCACTGATTACGAAGGGGTTTAAGAGAACTGCATTTACAAGAGATGATGTTGGATATATTACAAACATCATTCCACCTAGAGTTAACGAGAATACTGATGTTGCCATTGAATTTATAGCACTTGATGTTTATCAAACTGCTGCTGGCATTGCATCAACTAGTCGTCTATATCTTTATAATGAAACAAACGTTGACATTAAACCCAACAATGTAATTGAAGGTTATAGAGTAGGTGCAAAAGAGAATGATAAGTTAAAAGTTCTTATCTCTGGTACTGAGCATTCTGCAAGAATTGTGATGCCAGACACTGAGTTGTCATCGACTCAGAGCACATCTAAAAGGGAATTTAGTGTTGGAAGATCTGCTGGAATCAATAGCATTTCTTCAAATACATTCACTCTCACCGAAGATCACTCTATTCTGCAAGGAGAAAGTGTACGTGTCATTGCTGAAAATGGGCATCTTCCAGATGGATTAACTGATAATGTACTTTATTATGCCATCACCGATGGAGTTAGTGCTGATGAAATTAAAGTTGCAAAGACACAAAACGATGCGGCAAATGATTCTTCTGTCGTCATCAATAATAAAGGTGGTATCCTTAAAATCGAATCTAGAGTATCTGATAAGAACTCTGGAGACCTTGGACACCCAATTCAATTTGATACTGCTGCCTCGCAATGGTATGTAACTGTTGGAACAGCGGCAACTGATAATGGCATCTATCCAACTCTTGTAGGTTTGGGAACGACTGCTCTTGGTGCTGCAACTCCTAGAACGTTCATCACTCGTAAACCAGACACCAGAACAATTTCGGATACGATCTATCGTCTCCGTTATGTTATTCCTGCTGGTTCTGGAATCAGTTCAGCACGTCCACCGCAAGATGGATATATCATTCAAGACTCTAGTTCTACAACTGGTGGAACTGACACTGAGATTGCAAAATACTTTAGTCCAACCTCTGCATCTCTGAGCAACGTAAATGAACTTAGAAACTTTAAGTTCATTGCTCATGCACATTGGAGCAGTAACACTGCTAATGTTTTAGCAGAACTTCCTCACAAATTAAAAGTTGGTGCTGAAGTTGAGATTAGCAGTGTAACAAGTTCCAATAACCCTGCTGGTGTCGGTAATTCTGGATTTAATGGGGTATTCGCTGTTACGGGTATCACAAGTGCTAGAGAATTTACTGTAAGTATCCCTTCTACTGTTGGCCCTGGTACATTTAGCAATAACACTGCCTCTAGAACAACCAGTTTACCATCTTTCTCTGAGAAAAAGTATCAGAATACATTCCAACTTTATAGATCTCAAGAAGTTCAAAGGTATGAAGCTGGAGCACAGGATGGTATCTATCACTTAATTGTTACCAACAGTGGAAACTCTCCCTCTGTTGCACCATTCTCAACTGAGAGATATGCTCAGTCAATTCAGTATCTCTATCCACAAACAAATAGAGATAATCCTACAGATGATCCAGTTGCAACAAAATCTTATGCAATTGCTCAACCAATCGGTGAAGTTGTTGTAAATGATCCACAATCCTCTATCACTAGAGAAACTTACGATAAGTTTATTGATGATAGAAATGTTGGTTTTGGAATCACATTCATTCAATCCAACTCCGCAGGAACTGCACATACTATCTTCTCTGATATTGATCACGGACTTAGCAGAGTTGTTACTGTAAGTATTGCAAGCAGTGGAACTGGATATGGTAGTGGAAGTGTTGGTTACTTCTACAATGCTAAGTTAGTATCTGCTGGTGCTGCTACCACACAGGGTATTAATGCAAGTGCAAGAATCCAAGTTAACTCCTCTGGTAATCTTGTAAGTGTAAGAATTATGGATGGAGGAACCAACTACACTGTTGGTGATTCTCTGCAAATTGTTGGTGTTACTACAAGCGCACCTCACGTAACAGGTATTGTTACTGTAACTGGAATTTACAACAACGTCGGTGACATTCTTGATCTTAGAGGTGTTGTTCCTAATTCAAATAGCACGTTTAACACACTCTATAAGATTACTGAAGTCTCTGCTTCACAGGAGGTTAAAGTTTCTTCTGCGGGAACTATAGGTGCTGCAGGTGCAGGAGTTGGACTTACTGACACTGCTGCTGCAACAGCAGTTCTGACTGGAGAAGCATTAGATGTAACGGCATTTACATATAATTCCACCACGGGAATTGGTATTGTCACCACTGCTCAAAGACATGGATTACTTGTAAACAATCAGATTAAGTTAGGTGGGGCAGAAAATCCTCTCTATAGAAATGATTTCGTCATTAAGAAGATCAATTCTCAGAATTCTTTCAATATTAATGTTGGAACTGGAACCACTGATCCTGCAACTTCTGGAACCATCACTGCTTATATATTTGGTGCTCGCGCAAACGCAGGCACTATCAATGATCAGGATGAAAACTTTGGTGGAAGACAGTCTTTTGAATATGCTGGTATTACAACCACTATTTCTTCTACTATCGCCAATGCAACTACCGAAACAATCAACATCAGAGATCTTGATACTTTAGATCTTAAGATTGGTGACTTCTTGAACATTGATAAAGAACTCTTTAGAATCAAATCCCCAGTTTCTGGAAGCAGTGCAATCACCGTCTTCAGAGGAGTTCTTGGAACTCAAGCAAAAGCACATGATGATGAATCTGTCGTCAGAAAAGTTGCATGTCATCCTATCGAATTTAGAAGAAATTCTATCATTCGCGCATCTGGACATACATTTGAATATCTTGGATTTGGCCCTGGTAACTATTCTACTGCACTCCCACAGAGACAAGACAGAACTTTATCTGCACAGGAAGAGTTACTTTCGCAGTCCAGCAAGCAGGACGGTGGAATTAACGTCTACACTGGAATGAATGATCAAGGTGACTTCTATGTTGGTAATAAGAAGGTAAGTTCTGCTACTGGACAGGAAGAAGTATTTGATACTCCAATTCCATCGGTAACTGGTGAGGACATCCGAACTGGACGAGCAAGTGGACTTAACATCGGATTCGATGTTCTTACTCCTCTGGAAGCATCGATTAGTCGCTCACTTAGAGTCGAGGGTGGCCCCGATTCTAATATCATCTCTGAGTTTGATGGCCCAGTTGTCTTTAACAATAAAATCACATCAACCTCCAACAAAGGTATTGAGGCAGCGTCACTCTTCTTACAAGGCGATCAAGGTGACATCACAGTTTCTAGAAAGGTAACTGCTGGAATCTCGACTCCATCTCTCGCAGGTAATGCTGGGGACATCATCTTCAATGCAAATCCAACCAGTGGTGGATACCTTGGATGGATCTACACTGGCAATAATAGCTGGTATCAGTTTGGTGCAATCAGCAACAATCAATCAACTCAGGTTGGCATCTTTGCTCAGGTTGGTATTGCAACAACAACTCCTGGACTTAATACTTTCCAGGTTGGTGCTGGTGCATCTATGGTTTCTGTTGATGGAACTGGTGTTGGTATTGGAACCACAGCAAATAACTTCAAGTTACATGCTATTGGTGATGCTAGAATCACAGGAACATTAGATGTTGGTTCTGCTACTTCTCTTAGAGGTAACGTCCAAGTTAGTGGAGTTGTTACTGCAACTTCATTTGTTGGTGACGGTTCTGGACTTCTTAATCTTGATAATGACACTCTGTTCACTCCTACAGGAGTTGGATTTGGAACGGGCATCTTCCCAACTAATAATCTTCGCGTTGGTATTGGAACAACTATTCCTCACTTCGCACTTGATCTTGGGACCACAGGAACTGGAACCACTGATGTCAAGGTAAGAAACAATGCAATCATTGATGGTTCTCTATCTGTTGCTCATGTCAATGTAAGTGGTGCTCTAACTGCAACAACTTATACACTTGAAAGCACCAGTAGCAATATCACCGCTGGTATTATTACAGCATCAAATATTACTGTTGGAACAGCACTGTCTACCTTGAATGGTAATGTAGGATTTGGAACTAATAATCCTAGAGGAAAACTTGACGTAGAAGGAGCATCTAAGTTTAAGACTTACTCTGAGTATGTTGAGACACTTGACATCACATCTGGTGTTGTTAACATTGATCTTTCTATCGCACAATCCTTTGAATTGACTGTTGATGCTGCGGTTACTAACTTCAAGTTATTCAACCCACCATCTGGTGCCACCGCATTTACAGTGAAGATTACTCAAGATTCTACTGGATACTCTGTTGGAATTGCAACATTCAAAAACAGTCTAGATAATGATATAGATGTCAAGTTTGGCGGTGGAGTCGTTCCAATTGTCACCACAACAGCAGGCGCGACAGACATTTATTCATTCATGACATTCGACAGTGGTTCAACACTGTTTGGTGTAGTAGGAGGACAGAACTTTACATGATAGGGTTTAAGGCAGTAAGAGGAACGCCAACGCCATTAGATCTTAATGGCCCAACTCTTTCATTCTCGCAGAATGTAGGATCAGTCACAACATGCGGAATAGCAACCTTCATTGGAATCGCAACAGCAACATTTGCTTCTGGTTCTGATGTTGCTAATCCTGCAGTTGGATTTGGAACAATTGTATATCAATGGTATAAAAACAACGAAGCAGTTTCAGACGCTAGTGGAGTATCTGGAACTGCATCAACAACACTTACGATTACATCACCAACTGATGGCGATCTTTATTATGTCGAAGCAAGGTTTGAACCAGGAATAGTCATTCTTCCTGGAATTGGAACAACAGGAACATCTGGCAGTGGAATTTCATCGACTGGAAAAGCAAATAACGAACCACTTAAGAGCATAGTTGGCAGCGTTGGAAGGCCTGAAGACATTTCATTCTTAACTCAACCCAGTGATGTTACAACTATTACAGATGATCCTGGAACACTCACTGTTGTTGTAGGCCCAACCAATTACGTATTCGGATATCAGTGGAGTCTGAACGGAGAGGAAGTTACAGACGGAGATGTTGTTGATACAAATACAGGAACTGCTAGAACGACAACTGTTTCTGGTGCAACAACACCAACTTTAACACTTACTTCAACAGAAGTTGGTATTCAAATTGTTTCTTGTAGCGTTTCTTCTGTCAACGCATGTAATTCTCCAGTATCATCCAATAATGCAGAACTGGATGTTGTTTCTCCTGATGATGTTACCAGAGCAGTTCTTAAGTATGAAGTTGTCAGAGAGGATGATGATACTTTGTATGAGACAGGAACTCAAAACGTTGTTGATAGTGATCTTACATTTACATCTACACCATCTAATCCATCTCAATTCTACATATTCTACTCGCCAGAAAAGGATGTTCCCGTTAATATCACACTTAAAGCAGGTGCAGGTGCTGCATTTGGATCAAATCTTGGTGGCGAGGGTGGAGTTTCCACGTTTGAATACACTCTTCAGAGAAACACTGAGTATGTCATTAAGTTAAATCCAACTCAAGAACCATTTGGTGGAAAAGGTGGTGGAGGAGGTGGTGCCTTCTTCTATGAAAAAGCCGTTCTTCTTGCCGCATGTGGCGGCGGTGGTGGTGCTTCCTCTGGTGATGGTGGTGGTGATGGTGGTGGACTTGGAATTGCAGGACAATCGGGATCTGGTAGAAATAGTGGATCTGGTGGAGCATTAGTGACAAATGGAACATTACCAACAGTAGGAAATGCACCATCAGGAACAACTGGTGGAAGAACTGCTGCATGTACTCCAGGAGATTACTTTAAGAATTTGGGTATTCCGCCATGTGCAGACACTGATTCAAACACTTCTTATAGAATATCTGATGGAACCACAGTTGCTGGAACTGCAATTACAATCGCTCGCGGATTTAAAGCAGGTGGAACTCCATATAGAAACAATGGTGGAGATAGCACTATTCAAGATGGAAACATCTTTGTTGGTGGTGGAGGATCTGGTGCTGTAGGTGGAGACGCTACATCATCATCTGATTCTTCTGGTGGTGGTGCAAGTGGATACACTAATGGTGCAGTAACAATCGATACAGCAACTCTGGGTGGAAATACTGCAACTGAAGCATCTGTTACTATCTCTGCTGCTGTATAAATAATAAAAAATAACTTGGGGGAGAGTGAACCCAAATGGGCATTGCAAAGAATTTTGTTGTAAAGAACGGTTTAGAGGTTAATACTAACCTAATTCTTGCCGACGCAGATAGTGGTAAAGTAGGTATTGCCAGCACAGATCCAAGAACTACCCTGGACGTTCGTGGTGGGATCGCCTGCACAGATTTGAACGTCAGTGGTGTTGCAACCATTGCATCATTTAATGCAGTTACTGGCATTATCACGAATGCACATTTTGGGAATGTCAAGATTGCAGGTATTACCACTCTTGGTGTACTTTTGCCTTCAGATGTACGTGCAGTCAATATAAACGCATCTGGTGTTGGTACTTTTGCTGTTGGTGTTGTCTCCTCATTAACTGGTGACAATTTAAATTTTGGCGATGTTAATAGTGGTGTTGGTAGTATTGCAGGAATCCTCTTTAAAGGAGGGATAATGACATCGACTGCTCTAGGAGCAGGAATTGTCACATATTTTGGTGATGGTGGTAATTTATCCAACTTGCCAGGTGCATCTCCTGGAGGATCTAATTTTCAAGTTCAATTTAACGCTTTATCTGGTGGTGTTGGTGTATTCTCTGGACACAGTGGACTTACATACAACTATCAAACATTAGGAGCAACCAGTCTTAATGTTTCTACTGGTGCTACCTTTGGTACTGTTAATGTTGGAACAGGAATTACATTAAACAATACTGGAATTAATGTAACTGGTATTGCAACTGTCAACGGTTTTGAAGTTACTGGTGGTAGTTCCATTGGTGTTGACGTTGTAACCAGAAACTTAAAAGCAACTGGTGTATCTACTTTCGTTGGAATATCTACCTTTGAAAGTGACGTTTATGTTGCTGGTGACTTAAATGTTGTTGGTGATATTGTATATGATGAAGTAACTGGTAGAAACATTTATATTACAGGACTTTCTACTTTTGTTGGAATATCTACCTTTGAAAGTGACGTTTATGTTGCTGGTGACTTAAATGTTGATGAAGTAACTGGTAGAAACATTTACATTACAGGACTTTCTACTTTTGTAGGATTTTCTACTTTTAAAAATGATGTTTATGTTGCTGGTGTTTGTACTGCAACTGATTTTGATTCACTTTCTGATGCCAACTTTAAAGAAAATGTTTCTACTGTTGATAATGCACTGGAAACAGTTGAGCAACTTCGTGGTGTAAGTTTCAACTGGAAAGAATCTGGCGAACCCTCTTATGGTGTAATCGCACAAGAACTGGAGAATATTCTTCCTGAACTTGTTCATGGAGATGATCCAAAGAGAGTCAATTATAATGGTATTATTGGTGTCTTAATCGAAGCAGTTAAAGAATTAAGTGCTGAAGTTAAACAATTGAAGACTCAAAATCCTAAATAATACTAACGTAAGCCTAGTACTGAACGAAGATGGCAATTAAAATTGGGGGAACTACCATTGTAACCGATGGTAGGGGCGTAACAAATATAACCTCTGGTGTTATCGTCGGCGTAAAATCCGATGGAACCTATCTTGGTGCAGGTGCAACAACTCTGAACTTTGTTGGATCTGCAGTCAGTATTAGAGCCGTTGATGCTGACAGAGTTGATGTTATTGTTTCTGGTGGTGGTGGCGGCGGTGGTGCAATTGGCATCTCTTCCAACGTACTTAATGTTGATCCTGCAAAGAATACTCTTGTAGGATCAGGTGTCACTCACATCAACTTTGTTGGTGCGGCCGCAACTATGGTGGGTTTAACTACTGCAGTTGTTACTGTCAACAAATCTCTTACGATTGGGAGGAGAGTTACTGCAGTAACAATTGAATTAACTAATTCTGCTGCAATTATCGGACTCAGAGACGGATCAACCGCAAGCATCCCCGTATAAATATCGGTGTCCGTATCAATTCTCAATCATATATAAATAATCTAGTACCGTTTAAAAAAAATGCCAGAAAGAATTCCACTAGTCTATAACCCAGCTGCGAATCAAATTCAGGAAGTTGCGACTACTGATGAGTTTTCCGTTGGTATTGTTTCCACTATTGCATTTTCCAACCTAGCGAATATTACAGAACCTGTGTCCTTGGCAAATAGTCACTTTAACTATATGCAAGTAGGTCCTATTGCAATTTCTGGTTTAGGAACAGTCACCGTTGGTGCTGGTGTTACTTATGTTGTCATCTGAGGTAAATTAACATGTCGGTTTTAAGAGTAAACAACATTGTTAATAATGCCGCTACGGGAGTAGTTACATTCTCCAAAGGGGTGACACTTCCAGCAGGTGTATCAGTTGATGGTGCAATCAATCTAACTGGGGTTGTAACTGCCACTTCATTTATTGGAAATGGAGAACTCATCACCGTGACTGGTGGAGTAAGCAACGCTGCTATTTTCGGTATAACGTTCATTACAGGTTCTTGAGGAATAAAAAATGACATCAAAAATTCAAGTAGATGTGATCTCCGATGAAAATGGAGACTCTCCTGTTACATTTCCTCTTGGAGTTGAGATTCCAACAGGATATGCTTTAGATGCTCCACATTTAGTTGTCAATGGAACATTGACTGCAGGTTCATTTGTTGGTGATGGTACTGCGCTCACTGGTATTGAATTTGCTACAGTTGCAAAAACTATCGCCTTTTCCTACATAGCGACATAAGAATATGACACATTTAAAAGTAGATTTTATTACTAACAGACTTGATAATGGCAGGCCTCAGGTGTCAATGGGAGCATCTATTCCTGATGGACAAGAACTAAGTGGAGCTGGAGGACTTAGCGTCACTGGAGTATGTACTGCTACATCATTCTCTGGAGACGGAACGCAATTGAGTAGTTATGCCAATGTACCTAAAGGTTATGCGATCAAATTAATCATTGATCCGAATCCATTTAAATCATAATTACTATAAATATAAATAATTGAAAACAAATTTAGAAACGAGAAACAATTATGGCTGCTCCAAATATTGTAGGTGTAACAACTATTACTGGTAAGACTGGTGCTTACTCTTTAGGCGATACTAGTGAGACTACCATTCTTAACAACGCTGCAAGTAGTGGCAAAGTATTCAAAGTTAATACTATTATCATTCCTAATGATGATGGTAGTAACAACGCAGATATCACTGTTACTTATTATCCACAGGATGATGCTGGTGGTACAGGAGTTCAACTTGCTAAAACAATTCAGGTAGTAGCAGACTCTACACTGGTACTGGTTGATAGATCGAGTGCCATCTATCTGGAAGAAGATAAGAGTCTTACTGCACAGGCATCTGCAGGTGGAGACTTGAACGTATTTGTTTCTTATGAAGAAATTTCTTCTTGATAAAGAACATTAACTAACGGAGAAATAACATGACAGACACACCTCAAGGGCCACTCTATTCCTACAAAGGAGGAGAACCAGAACCACTTCCATATCATGTGCGTTTACCTGATGGCAGCACCCGTACAGATTTTAGCGTAATCACTGATAAAGAGTTAGAAGCGGCTGGATATACAGGGCCATATACATATCCAAAAATTAATGACGACACCCACTATACAACTGCTACGTGGGATGCTTCTGCAAAATCATGGACTCTTACTGAACTTTCTGAAAAATTCCTCTGGGAAAGAGTGAGAGTAAGAAGAAATAATGCACTTGCCGCTACGGATTATACACAAATTCCAGATGCGCCTCTTACAACAGATCAGGTAGCTGTATTTAAAAAATATCGTCAAGAGTTAAGAGATCTTCCCTCTAAAATTACGGACGTTAAAGCAACTTGTGGATCAAATATTTCTGATATTTTCTACAAAAATTGCCCATCTGATCCTGATTTAACAGATGGCAAGTACGTCATTCCTGGGGAGTAATTGATATGGCAGGAGCAATTTTTAGGCCTACAAATATAAATAGGAGACTTGGTGGCACTCGTGGTGCTAGTCCAGGTAATGGTGGCGTTATTGGCCCCGAACGCAACGCTAAAGGTGGCGCTAACGTGTTGGGTTGTAGATGTTTTGATCCAGCTGGACGGGGGGTATTCAGATTATCTGAGTCATTCTGCGCAACAGCGCAGGACTGCGGTGGATCTACAATCGACTGTTGTGGATTCCTGTTCTGTATTTCTGGATCTAGGCGATGGTTTGTCGTTCCTTATGACGCACAGGTTAGCAGAAACTTCTATAGCCAAAGTGATGCCACAACAAAGGCAGTACAAAGTTACGGTGATTTAGGTTGGTACTACGGTAATCCCAGTTTTGCTTGGTCGTGTAGACAATATTTTGATGCCTACGATAATTCGCGTTATTGGAACCAGGGACAAGAATCTGTTGACAGAGCACAATCATTTAGTTATACCAATGGGAACCAACAAACTGGACACAATAACAATAAGTGGAATGGTTATTATCAACGTGCATTTAGATGTGTAGATATTTGATATTCAAATTTTAAATATTACAGGGGACTCTTCGGAGTCCCTTTTTTAATGGTTTGCTATTGGTTCTAAATATGGTAGACTATAAGCAAAACTTAAGAAGATCATGAATTTAATGCCCATTTATTCTGTGCCTCTTTGGCAGTCAGAATTTCCAGATTTTGAAGAACTTCAGGAACAATTTTTAGAAGCGGTATACAAATATAAAGAAGAAGTTGAAGGTGTAACTCGATCAAATTTTGGTGGGTATCAATCTCCACCTACTCTTCATAGCGTTCCAGAACTTGCTCCTCTGTACGAATATATTTGTCAGATGGGATTTAAAGCATGTGCAGATCTAAATTTTGTAGATTGTGATGTTGCCATGACTTCTGCTTGGTTGAATTTTAGTGATACTCGTCAGGCAATGAATTCTGAGCACACTCATGCTCATGTATTTTCGGGAGTATTTTATCTGAAAGTTCCTGAGGACAGTGGAAAATTAGTTCTTAGAAATCAAGCACTCAACCCAATGTGGGATGGATGCACCCTGATGTCTCACAAAAATGAGTACACGGCAGAAAGAATTATGATTGAACCTGAAGAAGGATCTATTGTATTCTTCCCATCTTATCTTCCACACTCTGTTACCACTAACAACCATGATGAGGAAAGAATTTCTATTGCATTCAATGTAATTGCACTTCCAAAGGGAAGTATGGATTATCCAGGGAATGACGGCGATGCTGCCGATGCATCTTGAGATTGTTGTAAGAGTTCATGATGGTGTCAATATTCATGGAGTTAAACCAAGATACATAAACGTCCCCAAAAAAGATTTAGTCATTGGATGTTTATCCTCGTTAATTAACTCCGCGAATATTACTAACAACACAGACATATCTTTCATTGTATTGAATGATCATTGCACGGAAGATTGTATTTTAGAAATCAAAAAAATTTTTAAGCAGTCAATAAATCCGTGCAAGATAATAAACTTAGAAGTTGCAGGATTTAACCACAGTGCTTTAAAACAATTTGAACACTGTAGAGATTCCACTGCAGATTTAGTATACTCGGTAGAGGATGACTACTTACATTGTCCAAGTTCAATTTCTGAAATGGTGGGCGCGTATGTTAGTCTGAAGAGACATTATGATTTGAAAGAAGTTTGTATTTTTCCATATGACACTCCACAAGAATATGAGTTTAATCCAAAAGAAGAATATTTAATCACTAGAGGAAAATACAGGCATTGGAAGTCTTCTACTTGGACTACTCAAACTTTCATGACTTCTCCCACAGTTTTTAGAAATCATTGGTTTCAATTTGAAAAACTTGCGAAAGAATTTAAAGTCATACCAAGAAAATATAAAGGAAAAATTGAGGATAGTAGTATCGTATGGGAAGATACTACATTAGGAAATATCTGGAGATCTGAAGTTCCAGTGTTTCACCCAATTCCATCTTTAGCACTTCATGTTCAATTTGAAAAAGAGAGAGATCCTTTCATTAACCATCATAATTGGTGGGATCAATACACTCAAATAAAAAAATCGAAAAAGTTTGCCTATCGTTGATATGTCTATTGAATTTGATGCATTTAGTAAAAAGTCCATGGGTGGGACAGAAATTATTAAGTATGAACTGCAGAAAAGATTACCACAAAAACTTTTAAATAAATTTCAAATAGTTTGCGATAGAATCGGACATCTTGAACAAAATAAGATTCGTTTATTTTGGGCGCATCTATCACCAAAGCAAACAGAAGAGATGTTAAAAATGATGGGAGTTGAAAATTATAATCCACTGGCAGATGGTGGGTGGAAAATGTTTCACAAAATAATTTTCATCTCATATACTCAAATGGAGGAGTGGGTTAAACATTATGACATCCCATATTCTCATTGTAAGGTAATAAAGTATGCATTGCATCCTATTGAACCGTGTGAGAAACCCAAAGATAAAATTGTATTAGTTCATCATTGCAATCCTGAAAGAGGGTTACCAATTCTTATAAATGCCTTTGAGAGACTTTCAGAAGAGTATGATAATGTGGAACTCAAAGTACATTCATCTTGGAAAATATATGGTTTATCTGATTGGGAAGATCAATATAAGAGAGAAGACTTATATAGAAGACTAGAAGAGCATCCAAAAATTAACAACATTGGATACTTGCCCAATGAAGAACTTAAAAAATCTTTAGCATCTTCTCATATTTTTGTTTATCCATCAATTTGGAAAGAAACATTTTGTCTATCTCTGTTAGAAGCAATGAGTGCAGGGTGTTTATGCATTCACTCATCATTAGGTGCTTTACCAGAAACATCTTCTAATTGGACTATGATGTATCAATTTGATGAAGATTTTAACAATCATGAAAACAGATTCTATGCTAAACTTAAGCAAGCGGTTGAGACAGTCAATCTAAGACAAACACAAGAACATCTACAGAAACAGAAGGAATATATAGATTACCATTTTAACTGGAATAGAAGAATTGAAGATTGGATTGAATTTCTGACATCAATGGCAAATACTACATTTTTTTATCAATGAAAATTTTTAATATTAATGGTGGGTTAGGAAGAGTTATCGCTGCACTCCCCGCACTTATTAAGTATTATAAGAATCATTCAGAGGAAGAGTGGTATGTTATGATCTCTGGTTGGGGATTTGTTTCTCTAGGAATTCCTGAACTTCAAGAAAGAACTTTTGATCCAGAGACAAAAGGAGTTTGGGAAAATATATTTCTAAAGGCAGATGAAATGGTTTCGGCAGAACCATATCATGTTCCTAATTTTTACAAAGGAAAAATATCTATTGCAGAAGCATTTGATGAGATCATTAATGAAACAAATGATCACTCTGATCTAGATTATGAAACTATTAAACTGTCATATTCAGAGATTAACAAAGGACAAGAAATAATCTATAGGGCATTTGAGAAGCAAAAAAAAGTACAAACGATAGTCATCAATCCGTATGCATCCTCTGCACAAATGGGACACTCTGGTGTTCATGATGAATCTTACAGATCTTTACCAGATAATGTATTTTTAAATCTTTGTAAGAATCTCTCTAAGAAATATAATATCATCTACATGGGATATCCAGAACTACTTTCTGAAGAAAATGAGTTTGTATATGCTCCTCAACCAGATATTAACCTTAGAGATTGGATGGGAGTAATTTGTCAAGTTGATTATTTTATTGGGGTTGACACGGCAGGACAACATATTGCGAGAGCAACGGATACAAAGGGTTGCGTTATCATGGGTGGAACAGATGTGGTGAATATGTCATATCCAGATTATTTTAGAATTGTCAAGAGAAAAACACCACATTATACACCACTAAGAATATCTCAACTTCAATCAGATCTTGCAAATAGATTAAATCATGAGTGTATGGAGTATACTGAGGATGAGATCTCAGATATTTGTGATAATATTATCAACGATGTAGACAAAATTTTAACCTTATCATCATGATTGAAATTCCACATCTAGAATGGCATATATCACATTCATGTAATCTTTCATGTGAAAGTTGTATACATTTTACAAACCATAATCATAGTGAAGTAGTATCGATTGAAAAGTTAAAAGAATGGTATTCATTATGGAATAAAAAAGTATCACCTAAGAGAATGATCTTATTAGGCGGAGAACCTTTTTTGAACAAGAACATAATAGATATTGTTTACTTAACTAAGGAAATGTGGACTCAACCAAAAGAGTCAAACTATTGGATTACTACGAATGGATTGCTGTTAGAAAATTATCCAGATTTACCAAAGGCATTGAGGGATACAAAATGTATGCTTCAAATTTCAATTCATGGTGATGAGAGTAAGAAAGAATATTATAAAAGAATTAAAAAAGTTTTCTCTTTAATAGAAGATTGGGAAAAGAAGTACAATATAAAATTTGTTGAGTGTAACACTGATGAGGAGTTTCAAAAATTACAACCAACTGAGGATGAAACATATGTGATCTATAGAGACATGGTATCAGATTGGACAAGAGCATATGATGGATTTGGAATTAATTCTGCCCCATTTGAAGACAACAATATCAAGCAAAGTTGGGACAACTGTGTTGCAGGACAAAAATGTTTTCAACTATATGAGGGGAAGATATATAAATGTTGCATGACTGCTTACCTTAACCTTCAAAAAAATAAGTATGGAAATGTACTATCAAAAAAATGGGATCCATATCTAAAGTATAAACCACTAGAGTCTAATTGCTCTGACGAAGACATTATCAATTTTTTTAAAAAAGAAGAAGAACCCGTATGTGGGATGTGTCCATCAAATCCCCAAATGTTTTCAAAGAAAGATCCTACATTACCTGTAAGTTTCTATGAGAAAAACAACAAATTAAAGTACTCTTATTGACATGAAAATTTTATCGATACCACTTGTAGTTCACGATACTTCTATTTGTATAATGGAAGATGGTAACTTACTTTTATATCAAATGGAAGAAAGATTTTCTAGACAAAAACATGATGCACATTGCAATAAAATCTTAGACAATTTGAAAGATACTTTCTTTGATAAGATTGTCATCACTCAGCACTTTCTTGAAACTTTTACCTATCCTTTGGAAGAGGTAAAGAAGAAGATATCAAAACTATCATATAAAGAACTTATCGTTGAGGAAGAAAGGCATCAGCTATATCACACATATTCTGGATTCTATAATTCTGGATTTGAAGATGCAATTTGTTTTTCTCTTGATGCATCTGGTGCTATTTTAAATGATGGGACTATTGAGTTGGAATCTGTATATCACTTAAGAAAAAACCAAGAAGAAAAGAAATTGCATCAAAGAACTAGAGAGTTTAGAGTAGTTAAGATCGATGATAGTTTTTGGCAACACATCTCTTCTATTGATTTTAGCAATCTGAGTGTGGGTGAACAATTTCAAAAATTGTCAGCAGTATTTGGATACAATCCTGTTGATGGTGCAGGAAAAATTATGGGACTAGCGCAGTATAAAAATCATAAAGAAAAACTTCAGATCCCATACAACACAGAAGAATGGAAGAAAAAAGTTGATGTAGCATATAATCTTCAGCAAGAAACACAGGATCACATCCTCAGAATGATTAAAAAATATACTGAAGAGACTGGAATTAAGAACGTAGTGATTTCAGGTGGTTATGGATTGAATTGTGTTGCAAATTATCATTATCTTAAACACTTGAAAGACATCAACATTTATGTCGATCCAATTTGTTTTGATGCTGGTATCTGCATCGGCGCTGCATACTATCACACCGAGAATAAATCAAAGATTAAACCCCTTGAAAGTGCTTACATTGGATACCAAGAAGAGAGTTATGATTTTTCTGGATTGGATGCAAAGAAAGTTTCATATGATGATATTGTAGAGTTGTTACTTGAAAAACATGTAGTTGCTCTCTTTCAAGGTAAATCAGAAGCAGGACAAAGAGCACTTGGCAATCGTTCCCTGTTGTTTGATCCAAGAGTATTGAACGGAAAGGATATCGTCAATCGAATTAAAAAGAGAGAAAATTTCCGTCCATTTGCAGGTACTATCTTGCAAGAAGAGGCACATAAGTGGTTCAATATGCTTTCACTAAAAGAAAGTCCATATATGCAATATGCAGTTGATGCATATAAAAATGCGATTGAGGAAGTTCCTGCTATCATCCATGCCGACAATACCTGCCGTATTCAAACAGTCACACAAAACCAGAATAACTACTTCTATAATTTGATTTCACATTTCTTTGAGAGAACTGGTGTTCCAATGCTAATGAATACAAGTTTTAATCTTGGTGGAGAACCATTGGTTGAAACCTTTCAAGACGCAATTTGCACACTTAAGAATAGTATGATAGAATATCTGTATCTTCCCGAAGTAGAAACTCTAATTACAGTTAAGAACAAAACTATTTCATATCAATGACTAGACCGATTCAAGTCTTTTTACGACACTGCTACTATTCAAAACTTCAAGAACATCCAGATCGAAAAAGGCCTTCTTGGTTTAATAAGTATAAGGGATTTCAGAATTTTAAGAATACAATAGATCCAAAACTTGCGGACTATCATATTGTCTATGATGAGCACCTTGGAAGTATAAAAGACACGTTTCTTAAGGATGAAAAAGATGTCAAGATAATCGATGTTGGAACTGAATGTGATAGTTTCCTTGAAACTTTAGAATACATCAAGTCCAAAAATTATTCTTCAGATACTATCATTTACTTTCTAGAAGACGATTATGTGCATCGCCCAAACTGGTGTAATATGTTATTGGAGGGATTTACATTAAATCCTTCTTATGTAACCTTGTATGATTTTGATTTCTTTTTAAACGACAATAGTTTCTACAAAATTTTAACCACGGAAAGTTCTCATTGGAGAGCAGTTCCTGCAACCACTCAAACTTTTGCCTGTAAGTTCTCCACGTTGTTAGAAGATTTTGAGATTCACAAAGAGTATTCTAGCACTCTGGCATTAAAAGATTGGCAGGGACAACCAGTAGAGAGTGGATATCATTTTTCAAAAGATTATGACAAATTTTGGAAGTTGGCAGAAGATTATGGAAAATATTTAATTTCTTGTATGCCAGGTTACTCTACTCATGCAGATCTCAATCACCTTTCACCTTTTGTAGATTGGAGTAAGATTATAAATGCAGATTCTAGTGAGATTCATAAATATTTCAAAGTAAGTTATCGGTGACTTATGAAAGTTACAGCATTTTCTATTCCAATTTATAGATATAAGATTGCAGATTGGCAGTCTAAAAAACAACAACTGTTGGATTTATTTCATAGTTTTGAAGAAAGACAAATTGTTAATGTACTCACCAGTCCATCAGACATCAAAACAAATTTGTTTCTGGATGAAATTAAATCCTTTGAAAGAGAATCGGGAATTAAGTTTCATCGCAATGTGACGATCTGGTTTCAGAAATATAAAAGGGGAATGAATCATGATGTTCATAATCATGGGCCTTGGGGATTTTCTGCATGTGCTATGATTAAATATTCTAAAGAAGTTCATCCATCAATTACCTTTGTCTCTCCATTTCACGATTACATAAATGGAGAACTTACACGCTATCAACCAGATGTCGAAGAAGGGGATATAATTTTTTTCCCTTCAAATCTTTCACATTATGTTCCTGTTAATCAATCAGATGAAACAAGAATTGTCGCCCCGTTTAACTTACATATAGATAGACAATACTTTCCCGTTCGTCAAACACAAGATGCCGAACTTGCATCAAATCTAAAAATGTCCTATGATTGAGAAAAATGTTTGATCCAAGTAAACTAAAATACGAGTTTAAAGATTTTATTGGTATTTTTGAAAACGCATTTACATCAGAAGAATGTGATGATGCCATAAAACTATTTGAAAAGTGTCACAAGATGGGATACACTTATGGTAGATTTGGTGAAGGTGATAACGTATTAACCAGGATGGATGATGTTGCTTTAAACATTGGGCCATCTCTAGAACTTGATTGGGATCTAGAGTTTATCAAACCTTTTCAAGATAGATATTACAAATACATCTATCCATTATATAATATTCAGTATCCTGCATTACAAAATTTACAAAGACACCAGATAAAATATATGAAGATGCAAAAAACATCTCCAACACAAGGATATCATGTTTGGCACTGCGAACATGATGCCTATGTTGAAAATTTTGGTGCAGATCATCGAGAAAGAGTTTTAGCATGGATTTTATATTTGAATGATGTAGAAGATGGAGGAGAAACAGAATTCCTTTATCAATCGATGAGAGTAAAACCAAAAAAAGGGACTTTTGCTCTTTGGCCTGCATTTTTTACTCATACTCATAGAGGTAACCCTCCACTAAGTGGTGATAAGTATATTGCAACTGGTTGGATAAACTTCTGTCATACACAACAACTTCAAGGAGAACCCAAAAAATACCCAGATCTAAATACACCAAATGATCCAAGCAAAAAGATGTCTTATGAGTGAATATAAAATTATAGATAATTTTCTCGATGAAGAGGATTTTAATCGTATTGAATCTGCTTTTTTCCCAGAAAGTCCTACATATGGGGGTGAAATAGTTCCTTGGAGTATCAACGAAGGGATCGTAAGAGATAAAGAACTAGGCCCAACAGGATATGAAGAGAACGACTGGATGTATACACATCTTTTTAGTGGACTTGGACATCATCCTGCTACAAAAACTTGGCGTTATGTAAACAGTGAGCATTTACACCTGATCAAACCAATCGTTAAAAAATTGGAAGGGGAAGTAATTATAGCAAGAACAAATCTCTTACCACCAACAGACAATCATATACATCATCTAGATCATACTGATAGAAAAGAACCACATCAAGTGGCATTGCTTTATATTACTAATAACAATGGACATACAGTATTAAAAGACACAGCAGAAGTGGAGTGCGTGAAAAATAGAATGGTGATCTTTGACGGTTCAATACTTCATCATTCAGTTACATCGACAGACAAGATGAGATGTGTAATTAACATCAACTTTACACCATATTTAAAAATTGGAAAACTTAATGCAAACTACAAATGATAGATTATAAAATCATAGATAACGCTCTCTCTAAAAAAGACTTTCTTAAAATTAAAGAGATGATGACTGACATGTATTTTACATGGAATGTTATAAACACTGTTGCAAATAATTCGGAGCAAATGCCAAACCCTGCTTCATATTATTTCATTCACATGTTCTGGGAAGGACTTTATACAACTGATGAAGTATCAGTGTTCATTCCTGTTTTGGAAATGATAGAGGCAAAAGCGTTGATGAGAGTAAAAGGAAATTTATTTCCATCTACAGACAATCTAATACACCATGAGGATCATTTTGATTATCCTTTTGATCATCGTGGTGCAATTTTGTATCTCAACACTAATGATGGACTCACTGTGTTGGAAAATGAAGTAGAGGTAGAATCTGTAGAAAATCGTCTGCTACTATTTGACGGAGCAAAAATGCATCACAGTACAACATGTACTAATCAACAATACAGAATGAATGTTAATTTCAATTTCTTTTGATTATGAAAGTTATTCACCACAATGAACCTTTTTTACATGTAACATTGGAAGATGTTTTTTCCTCTAGAGAATTGGAAATTGTTCATGAAGAAATTAAAGGACTGAAACAATACTTTGGTAATCCAGATGTTACAGGAACAGCATTAAGTCAGGATGATGAACCTTTGAAAAAAGGTGATGGAATTTTCTTGTTACAATTAGATTATGAATCTAAAATAACGAAGTTCATTAATAAACGTATCAAACAAATAGGCAAGAGTGAATGGAAAAATCCTACATTTAGGAGAGTATTTCACTCTTTAGTGTGGGGCAATGAACTTTTGAATTGTTACAAAGGAAATGATTATTATAAACCTCATTTCGATCATGGAGTTCTTACTTTGGTATTTTTCTTATGGGAAGATACTTCAACTTTTGATGGTGGAGACTTATATTTTCCAGAGTATGACTATATCCACAAATGTAACAACAATCATGCTATACTTTCTAATTCTAAAGAGATACATGGAGTTACTCCTCTTGTAACTAAGGACGAAACATCAACTAGATACAGCATCGTCACTTTCAGCGTTCAAAATGAAACTCAGAGTCTACATGATAAATGGAAGGACTTTAATCGTAAATCATCTGCTGCATCCATATCCTTTTTATATCAATGATAGAAAAATTAAAAATTTTTGATCATGAGATTATAAAGCATAAAGTGCCATCAAATCTTTATGATGATATTGAATTGAAAAGTAGTGTAGATAAACTTTTTGCGAAAAAAGAAGTTGTAAGTAAATGGCAAATACCTACAGAGCAAGTGGGAGAGGGTGTTAGCACCGTTGGAATGGGCAATCGCTACATCATAAACTTAACAAATGTTTCTCCTTTATTAACTTACATAAGTAAATTTGTATTGAAAAATTACTTTGGAGAAGATTATTTAAACGAAGAGATTTTATTTACAAGAATGTGGGTGAATAGAATTTATAAACATTGTAGTGGTAAGTGTCATGTTCATTATTCGGGAAATGATGTTAGTGGCATCGCAATTTTTTATCTTGATGTTCCTAAAAATGGCAGCAAACTGATCATTTTAAAACAAGACATTGGGGATATAATTGTAGAAAAAGTTCATGATGATCTAGCGCACTATCTTGACGTTGAAAGTGGAGATTTAATTGTTCATACGCAAGTTATACCACATGCGTTCTCAGAGCATTTGAGTGATGATCCAAGAACATGTCTCATCTTTGACTTTGAAATAAAACCACCTCCTCGTAAATATCCAGAAAATAAAATTGGTAAGTATATGTAATGAAAGTTTTAGATAAAGTATTCAAAAATTCATGCACCTTGGGAAAGAACACATGTAGCAATCCCCGGAAAGATGTTGTACTAATTGATAATTTCTTTGAAGATTTTAATGAGGCACAAAAGTTCTTTTTAAGCAGAGATAGGTGGAGATGTATTCCAAACTACCAAGGAGATGATAGATTTGGATATGAAAGTCTTTTCCCTAATTGGATGGGAAAGTATCTAATGCAAAAATATGTTGCCAAAAATAAAATACTTGACGATGTAGACTCTTATACAGTAACCTGTTGTTACTTTTATAACAATAACTATGGAACAGCATTAGGAAATGATTTTCCTCACATAGATGCCGCATATGAAGAAAACGTAAAAAATTATGTTTGTCTCGTAAATTTGAATGAAAAGATAGTCTCTACAAAATTTTATACATATAAAAACCAAGAGCATTGTACGGAGGAGGGAAGTGATGAGTGGAGTGCCTTCAGCAGATCTATAAGACAAGAATTCATAAATCATTATGGTGCAGATAGTGATCCTAAAAATGTTGTAGATAAATTTTTAGGAGACACAAAAGAATCAGATCTACGTTTGCTAAATATGGTAGAATATAAACCAAATCAAGCAATACTTTTTCCAATGTCAGTATATCATGCACCGAACGTGACTCAAGAGTGGTTTAAAGAAATTCCTAGAGCAATGTTACGAATAACTTTTTATAAAAAAATATGAAACTACTTAATGATATGTACGACATCTCATGTAAACCGAGATGTGAAAGTTATAAAAAACTTTCAAATAATATAACGCTGATTGATAACTTCTTTGAAGACTTCGAGGCAGCACGGAACTTTTTCTTGTCAAGAGAAAAATGGGGATGTATTACATATCAAATTCATTCTAAACCAGGATATGAAAGTTTCCTTCCTAATTGGATTGGAAGATCATTAATGGAAAAATATGTTATAGATAGTAAAGTATCTGATGATGTAAGATCATATAATGCAGTGTGTAATCATTTTTTTTATGACACAAGTCCAATAATATCTCTGACTAACTCTGGATGTTTTCCTCATTATGATAGTATACTGGATGCTTTTGATGCAGTTCAATCTATCTGCCTCGTCAACTTAAATCATGTTCCTGTTTCTACAAAATTTTATACCTTTAAAGGGAAAGAGTATATCACAGAAGAAACATTTCGTGAGTGGGAAGATCATCTTGAAGAACTTACACAAGATCTACAAAAATCGCATGACATGAATAATCTAAGTTTGGAACAATTTAAACAATACCTAGATAATCAAAAAAATCCAAAGGTTAGATTGATTAACACTCAAGTGTATAAACCAAATCAAGCGATTGTATACAATGGAAATCTATTTCATTCTCCAAATGTAACTGAAGAGTTTACTGAGGAAAATCCAAGAAGTGTACTAAAAATAACTTTCAACAAAAAACTAATGAGAAAGAAGGTAACTTATGCTTAAAGATAAAGTCAAGGTATATAAAGACGTTTTTTCTGAGGAAGACGTAAAAATAATTCAGGGGCATCTCAGCGCTCCAAATTGGGCATGGGGAAACTATAGTGATGAAAAAAGTAAACACAAACCTTTTTGGGGTATGAATCTTGGACACTTAGATTTTTTTAGTAAACATCTGTATAAGATTGTGTATGATTTAATTCAATCCAGTTATACTGGAGAAGTGGGACAGTTGTTAAGTATAGAAAGAATCTATGCTAATGGGCAGACATTTGGATTAGATGGATCTTGGCATATTGACCATCCTTTTGGATGCACATTTTTGTATTATGCAAATACAGAATGGAAAGAAGGGTGGGAAGGTAATACAGTATTTCGAGATCCTAAAACAGACGAAATATTTTCGATCTATCCAGAACCAAATAGTGCCATATATTTTCCAGGAAACGTGCTACACTATGGACAAGCACCTTCCAAAGATTTTACTGGATTAAGAACCACAATCCCTTACAAACTTTTTAAAACAAAGTACCTATGAAATTTTTGGGGTTGAGATTATGTGAACATGATTCAAATGTTACATATACTGATGGCACGACAGTAAAGTATTACAAACCAGAAAGAGATTATCAAGTAAAACACTTTGGATATAAAGATTTAAGTGGTTGGACTAAGATAATCAAAAAGTGGGGTATAGATCCGAAAGAAATAGATGCAATAGGAATTGTTTTGGATTGTTTTAGACATCCATACATTCAATGCGATGAGAGTAAACTTTTTGAGAATATAAAAGTACCTCTGTTTGAACTTTTTGGATTCGACTGTCCAATTTTTAGAGTAGATCATCACTATGCACATCTTTTGAGTTGTTGGACATTAGATGTTGAGTCTGATTATGGATTTGTCTTTGATGGTTTTGGTGATGATTACATCTCTCATTCTTTGTTTAGAAATGAAAAAAAGATTGCAGAACATCACATGTGCGACTTTGATAGTCTCGGTATAATTCTGGGATCAATCGGTTGTTACATTGGACTCGATGGTTCTGGACTAGATCATGCTAGCAAGTTAATGGCATTGAAAGGATATGGATCTAAAAAATTCAGTCCAACATATCAACAATATGACTTAAGTTCCCTGAATAAATTGTGGTATGGTGAAAGATTCAAAGAGAAGAACATTGATAGAGACTTCCAAGATATATGCGACTCTGTAAGATACTGTCATGAACATACTGAGAAAATTTTTGTAGATTACTTTGTAGAAAAAACAAACACTGCTGATAGAATATTCTATAGTGGTGGAATATCTCAAAATACCATCATAAATTCTAAGATCAAACAACAAAGGAACAATCTTTTCATACCTCCCCATTGTAATGATGAAGGATTATCTTTAGGTATTGTAGAATTCCTTCGCATGTATTTTGATCAAGAATTATTTGACAATTCTGGTTTTCCATATTGGCAGTCCGATGAATCACCAACCAATAGTCCATCAGTAGAAACCATTAAAAAGACAGCAAAGTTCTTAAATGAAGAGAAGATTGTTGGATGGTATCAAGGGAGTGGTGAAATTGGAGCAAGAGCATTAGGAAACAGAAGTATTCTTATGAACCCAAGTGTCAAAGACGGGAAGGAAATCATTAATCAAAAAGTAAAACATAGAGAATGGTTTAGGCCTTTCGGTGCATCTATTCTTGAAGAGGAGGTGTCTAATTATTTTGATTGGAATGAAGAGTCTCCTTATATGTTATACGTCATGGACGTTCTTGATAAAGACTCGTTTGCTCCCGTAACTCACATTGATGGGACATGTAGAGTTCAAACTGTATCTAAAGATCTGCACAACTATTATTCTTTGATTGATGAATTCAAAAGTTTATCTAGAATACCAATGGTTCTGAATACATCCTTAAATAATGGAGGAAAACCAATAGCAGGATCTATTGAAGATGCACTTAACTTATTCTCCACTACTGAAATTGATGTTTTAGTTGTTGGAGATGAAATTTATGAAAAATAATTATGAGAGTATTTGAAAATAAAAGTTCTTGGATTATTGAGGATTATCTTGATAGTCATCTTGTTGTTGAAATAAAAACCATCATTCAAGAAAATTTAAATAATTTTCATAGAAATAAAGAGGGTTATAGTCCCATAGGAAAAAATGCAGAACAATATTGGTTAATTCAGCAAAAAGATGGTTTCTTTACATATAACTAATCACTTTAAAAAGTGGCACACACCCGTCAGGTTTTTGCTTGACGGGATCTATAATATGCACATACACACAGAGGAGGAGGATGACTGCCGCCCACAAACTGATCTTCATTGCTTCATTTTTCTGGTTGATGAACTGGGGAACCCGTGTAACTGCTGCTGCGATCAATGCTCTATCTTGACATCACTGGAAAGGCATCTAGGAGGCGCTGTAAGGACGTTATAGAATGGTTCAAAGCAAAGTATCTGCCTAACCATCACCTAGACATCACAGTGTCTCATAGAGGGTTAAAACGTGAGGCAGCAATGGGTTTTTGCACTATCATGGATTGTGATCATCGTCCTCGTGAGTTTCTGATTGAGATGGAAACAACCCTCAGTGTAGATGATTACATCTCTACTCTCCTACATGAACTCTGGCATGTTTATCAACACGTCAAAGGAACACTTAGAGATAAGAGAGGTGTCAGACATTGGAAAAATGTTGATGCTGATCATCTATCATATGATGAACAACCATGGGAACATGAAGCAAGAACGATGGAAGAAATTCTCTATAAAGATTACATGGGAATTAAAGAAAATCGTAGTTGATGAGAATATAATTTATAGATTATTAGTAACCTCTAAACATCCTTTATAGTATGCAAATCACCAAATCTAAATTCGTTGCAGTCCAACCAAAGACATCAAAAGCAAAGAATCGTTTCGCTAATGAAATGGATCTCCTACATTCATGTAAAATAGAAAAGGAAGACGATCGACGTATGTTTCTCGCTTCCATTTCAGGCAGGTACTTCTTCTGGATGGAGAAGGAAAATGATCTTAACTGGAAACTGATTAAATAGTCAAAATGGAGAGGTTTATGAAGGATCAGTACACTATTGATGATGGAGAATCTAAACAAGAAAAATGGAATCGAGGTTTAGACATTTTCATCGAATCTGTAATTAAACCTGATCCAGCACTTCGTCAATGCGCCCACAATCAGAAGTGTTATCACGAACTGATGGACATTCGTCAGGATGTCCTCAATCATCTTAAAACAAAACGTTGGCGATGAGAAAAGAATGGAGAGCAAGTGAATGATTAGATCTTCTATTTTGAGTCCAGACTATAATGTCAACTTTCCATATAAATCATTCCCATGGAAATTGGAGGTTAATAAAGATCATCACAATGTAAAAGGTATCGCACTCACTGTTTGTCACTTTGAATGTGAAGAACGTTTACAAAAATACATCGATCGATATAAATTAAAACCAAAGGATTATCAAGTATCGAACCGTTATGGGAATCTTCTCAAATCTCTTCAAAAGAAAGGAAGAAAGTAATACATTTGTTTTTGCCAATAAAATCTTGGAACTTCAAAAACAAATTGAAGAACTGAAGCAGGAGAATGTAGAACTTACTAACTCTATCTACGAGTGTGAGAATAGATTGGAAGCAAAGATTGACAAGATTCACCCCGTGGTATATAATATTCGTAACACAGAACCGATAGGATGAATCAGGTTTTCCATGAAAACTGTATCAGTGGAATGAATTCGCTGGAGAGTAATTCTATCGATCTTTGTGTAACTTCTCCACCATATGATGATCTTCGTTCTTATAACGACAGTTCATCATGGAACTTTGATACATTCAAGGATGTCGCTTCCGAACTTTATCGAGTGATGAAAGTTGGTGGAGTTGTTGTATGGGTGATTGGAGATGCTACCGTTAAAGGAAGTGAAACTGGTTCTAGTTTCCGCCAGGTTGTTCACTTCATGGATCTTGGATTTCTGTTGCATGACACCATGATCTATGAAAAAAACGGTAGTCCATTCCCTGCAAAGAGAACAGGTAATCGATACTCACAAGTATTTGAGTATATGTTTGTGTTCTCAAAGAAAACTAAACCAAAGACTGCACATCTTCTCTGTGATAAACCAAACCGATGGGCAGGTTATACACACTTTGGTAAAGGATCAATCCGCAAAAAAGATGGTTCACTTGTAGAACGTAATATCAAACCAATTCCAGAATTTAGTCCGCGAAATAATATTTGGAAGTACAATACTGGGAAGAACTATTCATCAAAAGATGCTGAAGCATTTGAGCATCCTGCTATTTTTCCCGAAGCATTAGTAAAAGATCATATCCTTACATGGAGTGATGAAAAAGATACTGTGCTTGATCCATTTATGGGATCTGGTACAACTGCTGTTTGTTGTGTTGATACTAATCGACAATATATTGGATTTGAAATTGATGAAACCTATTATGATGTCTGTCAGAGAAGATTAAAACGCCGATCAAATGCACTGACTGATGCCTTCAACGTTTGACAATTAACACTCGATCGATTACACTTGAGAGGTAATTTACCTGCATTGTGGAGCAATTTACAACATGAAGGGTAATCTTGAACCCGAAGAACATGTAATGGATGAATCTGTTACGTATCCAGGTAAAATGCTAGGGCAACTTGCCATTGCTTTAGAGAAACTTGGATGGGAATATGGCGATGAAGTAGATGTAGAAATTGGTGGAACTACTGTGTCAGGTATTCATCAAGGAGAAGACTACAATAAGAAATGGGCAACACCATTTGGCGTGCGTAAGTATAACAAAGATGCCTTTATTGTCATCAAGAATCAATCTCGCAGAGATTTGACTAAATCACAACCAAATCCAGATCTGAAGGTGCATCATGCAAGCTGATATGAAAGTAAATCTACTAAACCATCTCCATAATGGAAATGTGTGGCAAGTTGAGGTAGAACTTGCCATGCAAGGGGGTGAGAGTGATGAACAACTCTACTACACGGTCTCAGTAGATATGGTGGCACCTAATAGAGATTTGGCACAATATATTGTGTCTACAATGTATCCAGATTATACATCAATCAGTGTTGCAGATGAGCCAGTACATTCCTAAAGTTGATGACTATGTAAAATGGAAAAACCATGAGGGTTGGGTGTACTTTAAGTGTGAAGAATCTATCAGCATTGGGTTAGGCACATGTGATAAGGGGTGTAAATCATCATTTCACAAGAAGAATCACATTCTACTTGTATGCTATAGTTTTCAATGGCATGAACTTGAATATGTGAAGAATAGGCGACAAGATTATAGTGATGACTATACATCACAAGAGTAAAGTGTTCTCATTGTAACAACTTATGAACGAGGTACTAAATATAGTGGTTGGGCAGGTTCAAGTAGTGTCCTCTGCCCCTTGACTTCTGGGTTCAAGTCAACTATCATTACAAAGTAATCGATTCAGGAGTGTTCCCCATGCCTTCCACCTATCTGTTTCAAAAGCAAAAGTATCGCGTTACGCTAGAACTTAACGTGATGGGGGATTTCAATCCGCACAATGTAGATTGGGAGAAAGTCCTTGACATTCAAGGTGCTGAAAGTGCGTCGGCATATGTAGAAGATCTGAGCACGCCTGACGCTTGGTGAACATAATTTCAAAGACACTAAATATTAATGGTTTAGTGTCTCTATTCTGATGAAATCATTTCAGCAATTTATGTCTGAAGTATATGATCCTGAAATTCAGGGTAGATCTCAGATCAAAAAAACTGGTGAAGGTGGACGTAAAGAACCCAAACGTGACACCGCTAGTAGACGCCGCCCTGGTGTAAAACCCAGAGTTAAAGTAGTCGATGGTGGAAAAATTGCGTCCGTTGGTGGATATAAAACCAGAAAAGATGTAGGATCAACTAAAGCAAGATCTGAGCGTGAGCAACAACCTACCCAGGCAAGAGGTTCTGCTGCTGATGCACAGAAAGCAGCAGCAAAAGCAGAGAGAAAGAAAGCAGCACAAGCAAGAATCACAGCAAGAAAGTCTGGCGGAGAAGTAAAGAAAACTACGACAACTAATAAGAGTAATGAAAAGAAAGCAACTGAACTTCTGAGAAAGAAAACAAAAAAAGCAGTCAATCCTAACTACAAACCAGCAAAAACATCTGGTTACACTAGACAAGTGAGAATGAAGATCACCAGAAAAGGTGAAACTGAACTTCGTGGCATTATGAAGAAACAAGAAACTGACAAATATAAGAAAGAAACAGGACAAAATCCTGATGCAAAGGGAAGAACTAAAATCATGGGTAGAATTCACCAGAGAATGTCCACTTGATATTGTTAGTAACCTCTAAAAGTCTTCTCTAGTGTGAGGCAGACATACCTGACAATCAACAACCAGATATAATTATCTGGCACATCTTTTTTTATTACTATGGATTACTATCTGAGCGAACAGCAGATTGAAGAACTGATCGAATTTGATTACATCGAAAAGGACGTTGCAGATCTCATCGAAGATAAGCAAAAGTTTAGCGTCGAAGAATATCTGAACAGCAACATTGATTACTGATAAAGTTAGTAACCTCTAAAAGTCTACTGCCGTGAATGAATTATGACTTGCTATAAATTTGTTACTGATGATAGAGATCCTGTCATGATCATGCATCGGGATATTTGCTATCCTCCTCCTAATCCAGATCTAGTAGAACAAGTTGACACTTCATATCCTGGCATTGTTCTTAAATATGAAAATGGATATTTGTTAGAAGACGGATGCCATCGTATTGCCAAGTTACAACAACAGGGAATATACGAATCTTTATTTTATGTTGTAACGATTGAAGAATATCAGAAAGGATTAGTTCATATAATGTTTCATGGATTTAATGGAGAACCACAAATCGCAGTAACGAATACTTTGGATATTACAAGCGAGTTAAGAAGTATTACTACACTATAAAGACAATATTAAAAACCATTGATTTTCGTATAGATAATGTTAGAATGTCCGTATTCCAACACAAAAACTATGATCAATCTCGATGAACGCTATCAGTCTTACTTAAACGGCAATAAGAAAATGCGGATTGATGGTGTTAATGAAAGAGTTAGGGGTTATGGTTGGCACGATGATGGGAAGGAAGTTGTTGGATATTATGTGACAACAGAGAATTATCAACTATATTATAATTTGGACGAACAATTTTTAAGAATGGAAGCATTGGCAGAATTGGTGGCATTATTGACCTAGAGCATCTCTCTCATGAAGAGAAAGAACTGCTAGCAGAAGATCTTCTGCATCGAAACATACCACTGCGCTCACATTCTTATGATAACATTATCCTCCATGCAATTCGTGAGGGTTATCAAGTAGTAAAGAATGACAGAAAAGGAATCAATAAAAGTTAGTTACCTCTAAAGTCCTCCATCATTGTAATCACTCACATTATGAACAATTCTTCTCAGGTGCTCCGCGAACTTAAAGAACTTAAAGTTACTTGGCGGGAACAAGATTTATTACTGACTAAAGAACAGCAGGAACGATATGATGAACTGCTGATGCTTCGCCGTGCATTTGTGACATATTGGTACGAAAACGGCATGGTTCATGTTCATACTACTGTTAAAAAACCTGCTCCACAACCTGCACAACCTTGATTGAACTTCCCCCTGATTTTATTCATGAACCACCAACAGGTTTCTCCTATGAAGTTAAGTCTCACAAATCAAATGTTGTTGCTATTTGGTTACTTCATCACCGTAAGTATTGTTATAGCAGCGATCCAGTTAGGACAATCTGGGGGTTCTACAACACAAAGCAGAGATGCTATCATGCGCCTATTAACTCCACCAAGCACGGAGATAAGGTAGATATTGATAAAACCCGTTCACATACAGCAATGCAACTTAACTTTAATCCTTTAGAACTTGCACTTTATTCTTGATTATGTTTACTTACAATATCGTTATGAATAAAAGTTAGTTACCTCCAAAAGTCCACAGTTATACAGACATACAATAGATGATCGATCTGCGGCCGCATCAGCAAACCATTCTAGATCGTATGCGTGATTATGATAAGGGACAGATCATTGTGCCTACTGGTGGTGGTAAAACTCTCACTATGATTGAAGATGCTCGCGTTGGACTTCTTTATGGTAAAACCATTGTTGTTGTTGCTCCGCGTATTCTTCTTGCTGAACAACTATGCAGCGAGTTTCTAGAAGTTATTACTAATCCTTTTGTGCATGTGATGCACGTTCACAGTGGTGAAACGCATCACTACAGTACAACAAAACCAGAGAACATTCACGTTTTTGCTAATACTGCTCGTGATAATCATGAGAACTGCATTATCTTCACCACCTACAATTCTCTGCATCGTATCATGGAGGCAGATATTGAGGTGAATATTATTTACTTTGACGAAGCACATAATAGTGTGAGGAAGAACTTCTTCCCTGCTACTGAGTTCTTCGCAGAGAACGCAGATCGTTGCTATTTCTATACAGCAACCCCGAAACATTCTCTTACTATCAAGAAACCAGGCATGAACTGGGGACATGTTTACGGACAAGTTCTTGTAAATGTTCCTGCTCCTGAATTGGTTGATGGTGGTTACATTCTTCCTCCCAAGGTTGTTGTCAAGCAACTCCCTATGATTAAGGGACGTAAGGTAATGTATGCTGACGATTGTGATAATCTGATTGAAACTATCGATGACAACAATATCGATAAGACTCTCATCTGTGCTCGTACAACAAAGCAGATTATCAATCTTCTGACTCACTCTAATTTCTGCTCTGAGTTGTATCAGCGTGGATATTCTTGGATGATGATTACATCTAAGACTGGTGCAATCATCGATGGCAAGAAAGTTGACAGGGAGACATTCTTCGAGACTTTGAATGCCTGGGGCAAAGATTCTACTAAGAAGTTTGTAGTTATCCACCACAGTATTCTGTCTGAAGGTATCAACGTTTCAGGTTTGGAAGCAGTCATCTTCATGCGTAACATGGACTACATTTCAATCAGTCAATCTATCGGACGTGTGATCCGATTGGGTGACAAGTCTAAGACGTTTGGTTTAGTTTGCATTCCTACCTATGATACAATTGGTATCAGCACTGCTCGCAAAGTGCAAGCAGTTGTTGATACTGTGTTCAACCTTGGACAACCTGCTATCAGTGAGATTCGTCGATGAATGTAAGAGACTTCTTTGTAAAGGTTGTTGATCACTGTGTAAAATGTGGAGAATCTTTATCTACAAGAAATGTAATTGACGTTGCAGTTCGTGATTTTGATGTTTCCGCATTTGACAATCATGACTTATATTATTCTTCGCGCTGGCACATATCAAAACTAAGGAAACCTTACGAACAATGATTCTCCTCTAATAAAGTTAGTAACCTCCAAAAGTCCACATTAGTGTAAGCACACGATTCGTTTATGACTCGTCCCACTGTTGTTATGGAACATGAAGATTATGCTGCAACCTTTGAACTTTTGTTTAAAGATTTCAAAGCACGTCTAGGCATCCATAAATACGAAGTAAAAAAACTGGCAGAAGATCTTTCCTGGTTGTTCAATGTTATCATCGACAAATACAAAGCATATTATTCTGCGATTGATCGGTGAATATAAAGGGAGGAGCAATCCTCTCTTTTTTTAATAATAGATTGTTAGTTACCTCCAAACGTTTTCTATAGTATGACAAGCACTCACATCGAACATCCTGAAGATCTCATTCTCACTGGCGATCTTTCGGTTCTTGATACTTTGTATGGGACTGGTACTATCTCCATGAAGATGGATGGTACTTCCCTTGTTTGGGGCACTAATCCTCAGAACGGTAAGTTTTTTGTTTGTACCAAAGCATCATTTAACAAGAAAAATATTCGCCTTTGCTACAACACTGATGACATCTATCGTCACTTCGGACATCAAGAATCTCTAGCAGAAGTTCTCACTCACTGTCTGAATTATCTGCCTCGTTCTGAGAACATTTACTGGGGTGATTTCCTTGGGTTTGGTGGTACTAACTGCCTGCAATCCAATACAATCTCTTATGTTTTTCCCGAGGAGATTGATAAACTTCTTGTCATTGCACCTCACACAATCGTGGATGTAAATGATGAATTTCATAATGCAGATTGTCAACCTCTGAATGATTGTCTTTGCGACACACCTTATGTCAAGTGGGTACAACCTTCTGTAGATAGGGTATATGACTCTGCAATAGTACCTAAAGTTAATTCAGGTGCGATTCCCTTCCTGAGTGCTAAAGAGGTACAGATTGCCAAACAAAAGATTAACTCCTGCATTGCAGAAGGACATGAACTCGATGACATTTTGTTGACTGTAATCCTTGGTTCTCCTCAACTTGCCAACCTTTATCAGTTGGTGATAGAAATCAAGGAAGATCTGATGAGTAGTTTCATCATCCATGATGCCCCTAAATCTTACATCTTCGATGATGTTGAGATCGATGGTGAAGGTTTTGTCTTCTATTCTGACGACTATGGTGCAGTGAAGTTGGTTGATCGTTCACTCTTCAGTTATGCTAACTTTGCTACATCTCGTTTCCGTTAAAGTTAGTAACCTCCAAAGATCTTTTATAGTATAAGAAACAGTCAATCATGGCACGTTTTAAAGCACAAGTATGGGTTTCTGGAGAACATCCATACCCAGTAGAAGTAAGTGCTGTTAGTGTATTTGCAGCAAAAAAGCAAATTGTTAGGCGCGAAGGTGTTAAAGAACATGAGGTAAATCGTGTTTTTCAAATTAGGGATGATACCACATCTTCGGACAGTAATATGTCTGTTCCTGATGTAAGTGGTTCGATGGGGATTTTTATTCTGGGTGCAACTTTGTTTGCGCTGGTTATGTGGACTCCCTGGGTTTTAATGCTCCTTGGTGGTACTGCTGGGACATGGATTGGCGAAAAAGTAACAAGAACTAGTGTAGATAAAGCAAGAGGCAAAGCAGGTGCAATCCTAATTACATTGATTATGTTGGGCGGAGGATTTGGTTTCATGAAAGGACATGAGTTCCAAACTTATGTCAATAGTGATACTCCTGTTGAGCAAACTACTCAACAATAAAGTTAGTAACCTCTAAATGTATACTATAGTACAGGAACACACAACCATGAAACCCTATCCCCTTGGTATCGACAATCCTATCCTAGTTAAGGCGGTGATGGGTTCACACAAGTGGGCAATCTATTGGAGAGAAGATTTTACCAAGATTGCTACATTCAATTCACAATTTGAAGCATACCAAGCAAGACAATTCATTCTCAAAAATGCAAACTAAAGTTTATCCCCTGTTCAAAGAATTGACTGAAACTATTATGTCTGATGCAGCACAAATGCGCGACTATTTCTCTGATCCGAAAGTTGTGAATGAATTGATTTTTGAACTAAATGTTGAGATTGGATTCTGTCCGATTCTTCGCAACTTAAAACGTGAAAAGAATTGCGGAGTTATTGAAGATAAACCTATCACATTCCGTCAACTTGGTACTGAGGATCGTAATGAGGTTTTTGTATATCTCGGACGAATCCTTGAGTCTGTGATTACATGTCAACTTGCAAAAGGTGGATTTAATGTAAAGAAAGATCGTAGTTCTTCTGGTGATCTTGCTATCAACAAAAAATTGTGGGAGATTAAAGGAACATCTGGTGATAATTCCTGGACTGGTTCAACTCATGCTAGCAGGAAAGAAGATCAGAAGATGGACTTCATTGGGGTGAAGTATGGTTTGAATGAAGACATCAACGTCTTTGATATTTTTGAAGACAAAGCAAAACTTTTGAGTGAGATCTTCATCGGAGTATTTGAATCTATTGAATTGATTCGTATGGGTAAAGAAACCGCAAATAATTCCCGCACTCAACTTCTTATTGGCGTGGATCAATATGAAGAGTTTAAGAATCAAGTTGCATGGGGAAATCTAATATATCCTGCTGGTGGTTTGTATAAGAAAAATGGAGAACGTAAGAAGAATGTGAAATATCTCCAACTTGAAACTGCATGAATAGATTGTTAGTAACCTCCAAACGTCTTCTATAGTATGAATAAGACAAACGCCATTACTTTCAAACAAAAAGAGATGATATTTTTTGCTTCAAAGATCGACCATTCTGATGACTTCATCGGTCAAATCTATCTCGATAAGAGATTCAACGGATACGATATCTACACATTTTGTGAAGAAAACATCCGCATTTATCATTATCCAGTTTATACTGAATATGATAATAAGATGAACCGAGATATCATTGGCGATAAGTATGTTGT
>Ga0080013_1000453_pt1 | contig 58133 bp, 54 predicted proteins | sample ETNvirenome_6_85_FD_69236 | JGI IMG/M metagenome (GOLD analysis project Ga0080013, IMG submission 69236) | Marine viral communities from the Pacific Ocean - ETNP_6_85 (SPADES assembly) (version 2) | ecosystem: Environmental > Aquatic > Marine > Oceanic | place: Pacific Ocean | collected 2013-06-19 | reverse complement strand
CGCGTCGAAGGAAGAGTTTATTACAAAACAGGACACTTTGACTAATTAGTATATGAATATATATGCTAAAGCCCTCTTATCTGTAGTGGTTTATGTTTTGCTCCTGTCTTGGGCAATCCCGAATCTATCGCAACCGGCATATGCCGACAGCCCCGTGGCAAACTATCGCAGAATCCCCACGATTGAAGACGCTCCACTCCAGGTAGCCAGTTGGCTGCAACCCCCCGTGCTGATAATCTGTGAGTATGCCCCTGTGAGTGAAGTACGTGTCAACAGTGCTGTAAAGTTTTGGGAGGGATTGGGTCACAGCTTTAGACGCTCTGAGTACAAGAGAAACTCACAGGACAAATGCTTAAGTGAAAATCCGCTAGGGCATATTTTGGTACATATAGTCACCAAAGGTGTAAAACTGGAAAGTACAGCGCTCGCACAAACTCACTTTTTTGTCGATAACCTCACAAACAAAATAGATTGGGCGGTCATCTATATTCGACCGGACGTCCGAGAGACGGTTCTAGAGCACGAGCTAGGGCATGCACTTGGCTTCCTTCATTTCAATAAAATCAATCATTTGATGAATCAAAAATGGGAAATGGGCGGTTGGGACAAGGAAGGTCTAGAGAATCCGCGTCGGTAGGCGATCTAGTGGTGTGTATTGATGCAGTCCACAAGGACGTTAACGGACATAATCGAAGATTTATTGGATTAGTGCTTGACAAATCCATCACAGTCTGTAGAATACAGGTAGTGGATAGTGGAGAAGAAATCTACTGGCCCATGACAGCAACTTATCTATGGAAGGAAACAAAATGAGTACTGAAGAAGTAGTAGCTGGTCACCAGGACGGACCAGCATGGAAAACTGTTGCAAAATGTGCAACTTACGATGAGGCGGACCAAAAGCGCCTTGAATTAGCAATGGAAAAGGACCTGCAAGTAAAGGTTCACTGGCAGGGAAAGGTTAATGCGCGCTATTTTGCCGTTAAGACCCGAGAAAATCCCCGCATTGCACTCGAGGAGGCCCTCAATCAAAGACGCGCCGCCAAGAAAAAGCGCAAGGCCAAGCTCAACAAGAAGCGCCGGAAGAAGTGAGAGAGGAAAAAGTCAGACTATAGTAAATAGAAACAACTTGAAACTAGTTATAGGCAATAGAGGATAAGTGATATGTCAGGCAACGAGCCCAAGAAACTACCTGCGTTTTTAAAAACCGTATATCTATCTACCCGAGAGATACGTTTAATTCTTGCCGGTCTATATTCTCTTAATATGCCGAAAGAAGAAATAGAGGGAACATTATGGAAAAAGCTCCTTTTCGAAAAACTTCACAAGAAGATACGAAGAAAGAAAAATTAGTGACACTCACAGAGAGAGACAACCTCATTATTGAGGCCGCTATTGAATTTGGAGCAGACTATTTTTACGACGTAAGAAATGGCACTTTAGGAACCACCCTGTATATAACCGCCCCAAACAAATCCGAAGCTAGCTTAATTCGTAAAGTGGCCCCTGGTAACTGGAAGGGCCTATACCTAATAGTACTATACAGTAACACACCAGACTTTCAGGAAGAAGCCCTGTATGATCCTAAATTATCATAGTCCAGCCGGTATAGCTCAGATGGTAGAGCAGCGGTCTTGTAACCCGCAGGTCCCGCGTTCGATTCGTGGTGCCGGCACCAATAATATATTTAAATATTCTCTCTTTGTGGGTATACTTATGAAGAGTGCGGCGTAGCTCAGCTGGTAGAGCAGCTGACTGTTAATCAGCCTGTCGCTGGTTCGAGTCCAGCCGCTGCAGCCAATATATTAGAGGAGAAAATAGATGAGTAGATTACCACAAACACCATATGACACAGTCCTGGTTTCTGGCGGTTTCGACCCCGCCCATATCGGACATATTCGTATGATCTTAGAGGCCGCCACTTATGGCAACGTTATCGTTGTCGCGAACAGCGATGCGTGGTTAATGCGAAAAAAGGGTTATATTTTTATGCCATGGGAAGAGCGCGCCGAGATACTGGCTGCATTCCGCGGCGTCACAAGCGTCGTCCGCGTGGACGACACAGATGGAACAGTTTGTGAGGCAATCCGCCGTCTAAAACCAACCTACTTCGCCAACGGAGGAGACCGCAAGACAGATAATACACCAGAAATGGATGTTTGCAAGGAACTTGGGGTACAACTGCTGTGGAATGTCGGCGGCGGAAAAATCCAAAGCTCATCTGATCTTGTCCGCGAATCAGGAATGGTGATAGCCACAGAGTCCGACGACCCTGACCTTCCGCTACCAAGCTCAGTCGAGATCCTAATGTCTACAAAAGTCTAGGTAGGAGAATAAACTTCCTTACCTCTAATTACAATAGCAGAAAGAATCCTCAATGAGTCGCAAAAAAATCTATATCCTAGATACCAGTATATACCTTACTAATGCAGATTGCATTTACGCTTTTAAAAATCACGATATTCAAGTACCATTGAAAGTCTTTGAAGAAATTGATAAACACAAGAAAAGACAAGATGCAGTTGGAGCCCAAGCTCGAAAGATCATCCGGATTTGGGATGAACTCCGATCAGCTGGATCTCTAGACAAAGGCATACGTATACGCAAGGGACTCGGCACTGTCAAGTCTATCAGCGCTGCAGGGATAACTCCTGCAGACCTTCCTTGTGATCTAGACGTCAAGGTCCCGGACCATCTTATCATTGCGACTGCATTCAAGGCTCAGCGTGAGAACGACCGCAAGGTAATCCTCGTCTCCCGTGATATTAACATGCGAGTTATCGCTGATGCTATTGGTCTGACATCAGAAGATTTTCAAAACAATCAAGTCGTAGACAATAGCGAAAACATTTTTACAGGATATACGACAGTTCTGGTAGATGATCAAACAATAGATCGCTTCTATGAAAGACAGGATATCTATCTTGACACTCCAGGGCTCTTTTCGAATCAATACGTTATGATGGTGTCCAGCGCTAATGAGAAAAAGACGGCTCTTGGAAAATTTATCACCGCGTCGATGCCTTTGCGGCAGCTGTTTAAGGGCCGCAAAATCTGGGGAATCAAGCCTCGAAACAAAGAACAACAGTTCTTGATGGACGCATTGATGGACCCAGCCATCCAAATTGTGACTGCCATCGGTAAGGCAGGTAGTGGTAAGACGATCTGTGCGATCGCAGCTGGGCTTGAACAGACCATAGACGAGTCCAAAGCCGAGTACACTCGCATAATCATCTCTCGCCCGGTACAGCCCCTTGGGAAGGACATTGGTTTCCTCCCAGGAACCATGGAAGAGAAGATGTCACCATGGTTGATGCCTATCCAGGACAATCTGCAGTTTTTGATGGGAAATGACAAAATAACTCTTGACATCTACCTGGAAAAGGGTATAATAGAAATAGAAGCTTTGACTTACATTCGTGGTCGATCAATCTCTAATGCCTTTATGATAATAGATGAGGCACAAAACTTGACAACTCACGAATTAAAGACTATAATAACTAGAGTGGGAGAAGGTACTAAAATTGTGTTGACCGGAGACGTAGAACAGATCGATAACGTTTATATTGATGCAACGTCAAATGGATTGACGCATGCCGTTGAGAAGTTTAAGAACTTTGAACTGGCTTCTCATATTACCCTGAGTAAGGGTGAGAGATCCAAGGTAGCAACCTTCGCCGCAGAAAACTTGTGAGATTAAGATGGAAAACAAAAACCCTGATTTAGAGCGATATATTGAGACGACCAGTGGGTTGCGAGACTTGGTAGTCAACTATATTGGCAACCGGTTGGCAGCTCCGGAGGATGTGACGGTGGACATGGCAGTAGAAGTATTCGCTGCTGAGTTCCCCGAGTTCTTGATGGCCGTCGCAGAGGAAAACTTTTTGCGAGGTTATGAACAGGCCTTGATAGATGTTGAAAATATTGAAGTTCCGTCTAAGTAATGGAATATCATATTTATAATGTCCCGGTCTTTGTGGTCGACGCTCCCGAAGATCTTGATATTGTACGTTCATTCTGTGAAGAAGTAGAGACTTATTTACCTGCCACCTTTATGACAAATATCGACGTGGTGTATATCGGGAACTTCAAAGATTTGGGCACCCGAAGTGCAGCCTTTACTAATGGAGGGATATACATGCGCGCCGACGAGCCCACAAGCTTTGATTACCTCCAGAATTTTGTGCATGAGTTAGCTCATTCACTTGAAGTCGAGTATGGGCCGGAGATTTATTCCACCGCGGTCAAAGAAGAATTCTCTGGTAAACGAGAACGATTGCGCCATATCTTAGAAAGCCAGGGATTTACCATTAACCCCGCTCTCTATCAGTTTACTGAATACAACCAAAAGTTTGATGAATTTCTTGCTTTGGAAGTGGGATACCCCACATTACTAACCCTAACCATGGGGTTGTTTGCGTCTCCTTATGCAGCAACGTCGCTGCAGGAGTACTTTGCTAATGGATTTGAGAAATACATTTTAGAGGATCCTCGCATTGTAAAAGACACCAGCCCCATATTATATGATAAGATTGAAGAAATAGTTGATGACAAACAAACGTGAACATATATCCTATTCCGAACTGAAAGATTGGGCCCAGTGCCCCCACTATCACAAAAAAGCATGGATTGAAAAGGTTTCCCGATTCGAGGGAAACGAATACACAGCCTTCGGATCAGCCATTCATGACGTTTGCGAGAAGAAGCTTCTCAAGGAACAGATTGATGAGGCAGAGGTATTTCAAATTGGCTTCGACAAGCAACTGCAAGAGTTGATGGAGAAAAACGTTGCCTTTGATAAAGATCGGGTTGAGGACATGCGCACCGCAGGTCCGGCTATTCTAGCGGAAGTGGAAGACGCCCTGGAAGACTACTTCGGAGACTATGAGGTTTTCTCTTCCGAGGAAAAACTATATGTCCCTATCGAAAACTTCAACATACACTTTAAGGGTTTCGTCGATGCAGTTGTAAAGGTCGGAGACACATACCATCTGTTCGACTGGAAGACTTGCTCTTGGGGATGGGACAGCCGCCGAAAGGCTGAGAAGATCGTCACATACCAGCTAACCCTGTATAAACACTTCTTCTGTCAGAAGCACAATATTGACCCCAAGAAGGTAGAAACCCACTTCGCCCTCCTGAAAAGAACCGCTAAGAAAAACAGAGTGGAGATCTTCAGAGTAACGAGCGGAGAGAAAAAAACAGAAAACGCCCTTAAACTTCTGTATCAGGCAATCTATAATATCACTAAAGGAGTGACGATTAAGAATCGCCTTAAGTGCCACAAACCTTACCCTTGCAAGCTATACAATACTGAACACTGTCGTTAGGAGCGCAAATGTCAGATAAGATCAAGATCTTTACGATCGGTGACCACCCCCTTTCTCCTTCGGGCGTGGGAACACAATCAAAATACATCATTGAAGGAATGCTAAAGACTGGTAAGTACCAGTTTATTTCATTTGGGGGAGCGATTAAGCACCCCAACCACCAGCCACAGAAGACTGAGCAGTGGGGTGACGATTGGGTCATCTGGCCAGTCGATGGCTACGGCAATGCCGACATGGTCCGCGCAATGCTTGATCAAAACAAACCTGACATCCTGTGGTTTATGACAGACCCACGCTTTTATGATTGGCTCTGGCAGATTGAGAACGAGATCCGTGTTAATGTCCCGATGGTATACTATCATGTTTGGGACAATTACCCATACCCGAAGTTCAATCGGTCTGCGTATCTCTCCAATGATCACATCGCTTGCATTTCAAAGTTAACTCACGACATTGTTCAAACAGTCACACCAGAGGTAGACTCTTCATATATCCCGCACGCAGTTGATGGAGACATTTTTAAGCCCCATCCTGCCGGCGCCGTAGAAGAAGTTAGAAAATCCCAGAACCTCGATGGCAAGTTCGTTTGCTTTTGGAATAACAGGAACGCGCGCCGCAAGCAATCCGGCACTCTGATTTGGTGGTTCAAAGATTTCCTCGACAAGGTTGGACATGATAAGGCGACGTTGGTTATGCACACAGACATTAAAGATGTCCACGGTCAAGACCTGGAAGCCATCATCCAGGAACTCGGTCTAACCAATGGTGAAGTTCTGTTCTCTAGGAACAAGGTTAGTGCTACAGATCTGGCCATGATGTATAACATGGCAGACGTCACCGTTAACATTGCCGATGCAGAAGGTTTCGGTCTCTCGACCTTGGAATCCCTCTCTTGCGGGACGCCGATTATTGCCACAATGACCGGCGGACTACAAGACCAACTCACAGACGGTGAGAACTGGTACGGCATTGGTCTAGAGCCATCGTCGAAGGCGATTATTGGATCCCAGCCGGTCCCGTACATCTATGAAGATAGGCTTAGCAAAGATGATTTTATTAATGCACTGGTGGAGATGTACGAGATGTCAGCGGAAGACCGAGTGGCGCTTGGTGCCCGAGGACGAGAGAGAGCAGAAACAGAATTCAGCCTGGAGACATACATCACCCGCTGGGACGAACTGTTCACCAACATTCATGAAACCAGGGGCTCTTGGGATACAAGAACAGGGTACACTCCCTATACAGTTAGGACTCTCTAGATGACAAAAAAGATATTATTAAAAGGACCACTCCTGTCCCGCTCCGGATACGGCGAGCAATCAAGGTTTGCCCTTCGGTCCCTCCGTAGCCGCCCAGATCTGTTTGATATTTATATCATCAATATTCCATGGGGGAATACCGGACAGATTGCTGTGCCCTCCGAAGAGAAAAGGTTTATTAACTTTTGCGCGATGAAGGCAGCCCAGTACGTCCAACAGGGTGGCACATTTGATATCTCGGTACAGGTCACGATCCCGAATGAGTTCGAGAAGATTGCTCCAGTTAATATTGGATACACAGCAGGCATTGAGACGACGAAGGTCGCCCCTGTATGGATCCAGAAGATCAATGAAATGGTCGATAAGGTAATTGTAGTGTCTAACCACTCAAAGAAAGTATTGGAACAGACCACATACGATGTGAAGGATCAGCACGGCAACGACGTACCCGGCTGGGGCGTTCAAGTTCCAGTTGAATCAGTCAACTATCCTGTCCGCGCTAGCGACGCAGAGAATATCGAACTCAATTTTGAGACAGACAACAACTTCCTCGTAATCTCGCAGTGGGGACCCAGGAAGAATCTGGAAAACACAATCAAGTGGTTTGTTGAGAAATTCAAGGACGACGATACTGTGGGACTTGTCCTTAAGACAAATGTTGCCCGCGATTCGATCACAGATCGAGAGTTTACTGTGAAGCGCTTAGAGACGTTTCTGGGCACTGTACCGGATCGTAAGTGCAAAGTGTACCTTGTACACGGAGACCTCACTCCTGGGCAACTCACGACGCTCTACACGCATCCTACAATGAAGGCTCTGATCAATATTGGACACGGCGAAGGATACGGGCTCCCGCTCTTTGAGGCGGCGTATAATGGACTACCCTTAATCACGACCACCTGGAGTGGTCAATTGGATTTCATTACCAAGCCTAACAAAAAGGGTAAGTCCGTCCCCCGAGTCGCGACAGTGGACTATGATATTAAACCAGTCCAGAAAGAAGCAGTCTGGCCCGGAGTTATCCAAGAGGACTCAATGTGGGCGTTTGTTCGCGAGTCTTCCTTCAAGCGCGTCCTCGGCGAAGTTCTGGAAAAAGAAACTCATTATACTAAAGAAGCTGAGATACTCAAAAATCATATTCTTGAAAACTTTACCGAAGAGAAAATGTACGGAGAATTTGTACAACTTGTTCATGGGAAAGAAGCCAAAAGAATTGATGTGGCAGATTTACCAAAAATTTCACTTATAACATCTGTTTATAAAGCTACCGAACATATCGAACAATTAATGGAAGATACCATAAATCAAACCATTTTTGATGAAAAATGTGAATGGATTATTTTAAATGTTAATGAGGCTGGAGATGATTTCGAAGAAGAGATTATATTAAAATATGCACAAAAATACCCAAACATAAGATATAAACGCCTAAAGACTGATCCTGGAGTTTATGGAGTTTGGAACAAAGCTATTAAAATGTCTACCGGAGAATTTATAAGCAATATTAACTGCGACGACCGACGCGCCCCAGACGCGCTGCGTAAGCAAGCGGAAACACTAGTGGCTCATGAGGAGGTCTCTCTGGTTTACAATGATTCATATATAGCAAAAGAGCCCAATACGACATGGGACACAGCAGCGGGACCCGACACTACAAGATATAACTTTGACGCATTCTCGGTTGAATCCATGTTGCGTTCTAATTTACCCCACAACAATCCAATGTGGAAAAGAAGCCTTCATAATAATCACGGACTTTTCGATCCAAAGTATAAATCTGCAGGCGATTGGGATTTTTGGCTTAAGTGCTCTTTCGGAGGAGCCGTGTTCCTGAAGCATCCAGAAATTTTGGGAATATATTATTTCAATCCAAAGGGTATTTCTACTAATCCGGAAAATGATTCCTGGAAAAAAGAAGAAGAATTTGAGGTCTTTAAGAAGTACCAAAAGCTTTATCTGGAAGCAAAATAGTGAAATTTTTGGTCACCGGCGGACGTGGCTTCATCGGAAGCCACTTTGTAGAGTTGGTGTTAGCACAAGGGCATTCTGTTGTAGACATTGATAAGATGACATATGCATCTTCCAAGACCCTTCCGTGGGATGCTAATGAAAACTATGAACTAATAAAAGAAGACATTTCCACCCTGAAGCACCTCCCGCCGTCAGATATAATAGTTAACTTCGCGGCCGAATCTCATGTTGATAATTCTATTGAGTCCCCAAAAGTTTTCTTTGAAAGCAACACCCGGGGCGTCTTTAATTTATTAGAGTTGATACGAGGAAAAGTATACAATAAGCCTCTTTTTGTCCACATTAGTACTGATGAGGTTTATGGAGACATCCGACAGGCAGACTTTTCTGAAGAGGATAAGATCCTTCCGGGCAACCCATACTCCGCGAGTAAGGCTGCAGCCGAGATGTTTATCTTTTCTTATCATAAAACTTTTGGGATTGATTATCTTATCACAAGAAGTTCGAACAATTACGGTCCGCGCCAATATCCTGAAAAATTAATTCCATGCATTCTTGAGTCTTTAGATAATAATACTAAAATTCCTCTTCATGGAGATGGTTCTTACATACGTGATTGGATTTATGTAAAAGATAATGTTAGGGCTATCTATCACCTGATCACCGAAGGATACAAGAACAAAATATTTAATATAGCCGCGAACAATCACATGAGTAACTTGGAAGTGGTAGAAAACATATGCCAGTGGTATGGCATCAAGGATTATCTTGATTGCGTGAATTTTGTGGAAAACAGAATGGGACAAGATATCCGATATTCGGTGAACGCTGACAAACTGAAAAAAACAGGATACGAAATAGAATATCATAGTGGGATTCACAGATTCATCGGTGAGGATGTATAACAGTGAGAAACTTTTGTACAGTAGCCGATTCTAATTTCTATGACAAAGTGTGTGCTTTAAACCACTCGCTACATAAAAAAAACACTAATTACAAACTCCACTTACTATGTCTAGATGAAGATATGTTAACTGCTGCAGCAGATAAAGAAAATGTAATTTGTTACGACATCAGACAATTATTAGAATCTGACCCTCATCTAAAAAAGAGCCTGAATAATCCGCCATCAAGAGAGGCGCTAATTAATTCTCAGGGCGACCTTAAACGAGCAACTGAAATTCAGTTTACATGGGCCATGGCGCCGTATTTTTCATGGTGGTGTCTGGATAACTTGGGTGCCGAAAGCATCCTTTACATAGATGCTGATATTTATTTTTATAAGGATCACGACACACTATATGACCATTTGGGCGATTGCAGTGTGGGAATAGTGGAACACCGCTGCCCGTATAATCCGGATAATGGAAAATATAACGTTGGTATCGTGTACTTTAAAAACAATATTAATGGATATAAATGTAGTACTTGGTGGAAGAACTGCCTCCTACTCACTGATCATGAACATTACGCCACGCATGGTATTTGTGGGGACCAAAAATACTTGGAACTGTTTCCGGTTTTGTTTCCGGAAGTAAAGGTACTAGATCCCTTTGTCGGACACTTAGCACCATGGAACTTTGCCTATCATCAATATACTCAAGATAGGATAGTCTGGAATGGTACTGAGCAAGATCTATTGTATTGTCACTTTTCGAATTTCAAGCCAGATTATGAGGAAGACACTTATAAGCTAGCACCACGCCATGGAATGGTTACCCCAAACCATCCCTTCATAAAGAAAATATCAGATGAATATTTTCAATCTTTACGGGAGTTTTCAAGATGCTAAAAATTGCTTTTGGGATGATCGTCTTCGAGGGAGACTATGTTCTTGAAGAATGTTTGGAACAGGTCTATCCTTTTGCCACCCAAATATTGATCGCTGAAGGACCAGTTAAATACTGGCAAAAAAGAGGCAGAACAACCTCGACCGATAGGACCAATGAAATACTGCAAAACTTTCCAGACCCTGAAAACAAGATCAAGATTGTCCACGGACAGTTTGCTGAGAAAGATGAGCAATGTAATGCTTACACAAAATTTTTAAGGGATGATATCGACTATCTATGGAATCTAGATAGCGACGAATTATACAAAGCCGAAGACATACAAAATATAATTGAATTTTTAGAAAGAGAAAAACCAACGAGCGTGGGTGTGAGAAGTAAAAGTTTTTATGGAGGCTTCGATCACTACCTCACGGGCTTCGAATTAAATAGGGATAACTTTTTGAGGATCTTCCGGTATACAGCAGGAGCAGAGTGGCTAACACATAGACCGCCAACAATCCGATACCCGGAGTCTATTGCTATGAAACATATCAACAGTGATGAATTATATCAAAAAACCGGTGCAGAGATGTATCACTATTCTTATGTTTTTCCAAATCAGGTTAAGAATAAAATAGAGTATTACAAGGCTAAGGTTAGTCAGCACAAATGTATTGATGACTACTACAATCTCATTTACCTTCCGTGGATGCAAGCAGACAGGATTGAGAAGTTCCAGATCGAGAGAAAGTACTTGGGAGTTCATGAGTTTAAGCCAGAATATCGTGGAGATTGCTTTACAGCTGATTTCGACGGCTCTCATCCGAAATCTATTGAGAGAAACATAGAGACGCACAAGACTAGAATAGAAGAGGAGTTAAAAGATCATGAAAACAGCATGGTTTGATCGCGATACTCTTCCCGCCTCGATGCTGAACGCCGGATTTAAGCCACTAGCAGAATCGGACCACTTTCCAGCCTTAAACGAATGTTTTGAGAAAATCAGTGATCAGCACACTTTGATGGATTTGGGCTGCGGCGCCGCGGAGGTCTCTCAGACCTTCGACACCTTTGAGTATAGTGGCGCTGATTTACCGCATATCATCGACCATGTGGCCAAGAAGAAAAACCCTACCGCAGAGTTTATTTATTTCGATGCTAACACGGATAGTTACGAATTTTTAAGTTCTTACGACGTCGTACTCATGAATAGTTTTATCAGTGAAGTCCCAGATTGGTACAGAGTGCTGTCCAATGTGCTACACTACTCCGATAACTTTGTAGTTATTCATCGACAAGAAGTAACTTCTAGACCAAGCTACTTACAGGATTACAAGACCTACGGGTCTTTGACCACAATAAAATCAGTTATAAATTATGAAGATCTTAAGAATATGTTTACTATGAATGGTTATGACATCTTGCACGAAACTCTGTCCTTCCCCGGGAACAACACACAAAAGACGTTCCTTCTCAAAAAAACAAGGTAATTCAATGGAAGAAAAAATACAATACCCACCAGACGATATCGAGACTGCATTAAGCGAGTTTTATGCTCTCTATGCAACGCGTCCAATTAAGGATAATGGCGGCGGTATGAAGTCACCACATTTGTTTAATACGTGGTACGCAGTAAAAAAGCTGCAGCCAAAACTGATCATAGAAAGCGGAGTTTGGCGCGGACTCGGAACATGGTTCCTGGAAAAGGCTGCCCCAGATGCAACTATTATATCTATAGAAATAAATTATTCTAATTTGATTTATAAAAGTCCCGATGTTGTGTATCTCAATCAAGATATAAAAACATATGATTGGGATAAGACTCTGAACGAAAAATACGCACACATTAGCCGAGACGAAATCCTTGTTTTCCTAGACGACCACCAGAGTTTCTTACACAGGTTGGAGTTTATTCACAGTTTGGGAATCAAGCATATCTTGTACGAGGATAACTATCCACCCTCACAGGGAGATGCATATTCTCCAAAGAAGATTTTATCATGCGAAGATTACGTGATTGATCGCGCCGGCGCTAGGGAGATGCATAAATTTTCATACCAGAGCCGTGCCGACTTCGAAAGATTTGTAAAAACATATCAGGAGTTACCACCTATATTTAAGCTAAGTCAAACTAGATGGGGAGACGTCTGGGAGCCCCCTAACTATCCCACGAAACCACCACTACTTTCCAATGAACGAAAAGAGGATTTTCCAGTGTTCTTTGACGAAGCAGACTCTTATACCTGGATATGTTATATGGAGCTTACTTGATTAATCTATTCCACATTCCCGACTATAAAGTAAATACGGCAGATTTTAATCATTTGTTGCATGGAGATATCGTCTTCGAGTTCGAAGAAAAACTCTGTAACTATGTCGGTGCGAAATATGGATGTTCGGTTAGTAGCGCAACAAACGCTATATTCCTATCCCTTCTTGGCAAGGATATAACTGTTGAAATACCCTCTATAATCCCAGCCGTGGTCGCGAACGTTGCTATCACCTCTGGCAATAAAGTTGCGTTTAGGGATGATGTAAAGTGGGTCGGTGGATCTTACACACTTCACGATTTTGGAGACTATAAGATAATCGATTCTGCGCAAAAAGTAGAACGTGACCAGTTCTCCAAAGAGGCTAATGATGATGACTTAATGATATTTAGTTTTTACCCCACAAAACCGATCGGTTCTTGTGATGGAGGGATGGTGGTTTCCAATAACTTTGAGAAGATCAAATGGTTCAAAGAAGCCGCGTTTAATGGAATGACCTTTTCTAAAGACAACTGGGACCGAACGCTTAAGTTTCCAGGCTATAAAATGCACATGAATTCACTCCAGGCGTTTCTTGCAAATGAAAATTTGAAAAAACTAGATGATAAGAACAAAGCATTGAAAAAAGTATGCGATGCCTATAATTCCCATTTGGGATTGGTAAACAATAGCTCTCACCTATATCGAATAAATGTCGAGAATCGGACAAACTTTATACACAGCATGAAAAATGTGGGAATTCAAACAGGCATTCATTATGACACATTACACAGTAAAGGGCTCCACTCTGATGGACAATTCTATCTACCTCAATCAGACCATGATTCCAGAACAACCGTATCGCTGCCCTTCAACGAGAAGCTGACCCCCAACGAAGTCGAGAGAATTTTGAAGGGGGTAGATGAATATGCACACAGATGTTAAGAGGAGCGAAGCCGGGTACTTGATTCCGATGTCTCTGGGCGAGCTGCCATTTATCCCACAGAGAGTCTTTGTGGTAAGAAATAATGCTCAGGGTGACGAGAGAGGGAATCATGCTCACCTCGACGAGGAACATTATCTGGTTTGTGTGGCCGGCTCCATCGAAATAAAATATGAAGACGCCACAGGAAAGGGCATTTTTATCCTCAACACCGGCGACTCACATTATCAAAAAGAATTACAGTGGCTAAATTTAAGATTTCTAGAGCATACCACCATGTTGCTTGTATTTGCAGATCAGGAGTATAATGAGAATCACTATATTCGCGATTATGAAGAGTTTAAGCAATTGATGAATAAAAATGTTACTTAAAAGAAGATATTGTGTTATAATGTGTATAAGTAATATTTTCGAGAAGAACAATGTCTGAGGAATTAATCATAGGAAGCAAGCCTTATACCAATCTTTCAATGAATGGGCTTTTGGACGAATTTGAAAACAATTACCGATGCAATTTTTCACTGCCAAATAATAATAATGGTACAAGATGCGATAAATTGGGTTTATGTGTTCATTTATATGAGAATTTAGTTACTAAGAAGCTTTCTAAAGATGATTTTAATAAAATTTATGGGTCGGAATATCGTTCGGATTATATAGACTATTTTTTTGAAAATTTTGAAAGTTTTAAGCCTCAATATTCTAGAATTTTTTATGCTCGCCACCGGCCCGCACAATATAATGACCTGCTATCCTCTTGGGGCTGTCCACATCATTTTAGTGCCCTTCCACGAACGGGGTATAGTATTATGTGCGAGAATTTATTACAAGGAAAGTCCCCCGTTATCACCAACTTTAGTATACACGATGAAACAAGAGTGTCTCACTATGTAAAGGAAGGTAAATATGAGTCAGCATGTCATAGAGCCGAGGATGAAATAAAGATTCTGAGATGGCTTCATCAACATAAGAAAATTGATGCAACATTATGTTTTTTAGAAGATGACGAAAACCCCACTCTTCAATGTTTGGATTTGGAGCCTTCCGAATTTATAATCAACAAGATTATGAAGGAATACGGATCATGCCAGATAAAAAAGGATTAAGATGAAAGAAACAATCAATATTGAAACCGATAAATTATTCACGAACATTACATCTCAGATTAGAGACTTTGCCAAAAAATGGGGCAAGTCAGGATTGGTCAATATCTTCTCTACTCACACCACTTGTGCTGTGTGGCTTACTGAAGATGAGATTTTACACCAAACAGATGTTCGATTTTTTTTAGATAAAATGGCGCCCCGCTGGAAAGAGCCGGAAGGAGATCAAAAAAATATTAAATATTTACATGATTTGATTTCCCTACGAGAAGGGACTCCGCCTGAGGAAAGGATTAATGGACATAGTCATATCCGATCATTGTTTTTTAATTCTTCTGAAACAGTTCCTGTCTTGGATGGTGAATTGATGCTTGGAGAATGGAAAAATATCTTTATTATAGAGCTGGATCCCATTCGAAAACGACAAATTATATGTACATTTATAGGAGAATGAATGAAAAAATTTAAATATACCGATGCACCCTACTATAATATGCCGGCCGAGCTATACGTGGGATACACTATGGACGGCGGAGAGTACCAGCCAGTAGTGGTGCTTAAAAAAGATAAAAAATGAAGATATTCACATATATTAAGGATCAGTCCGAAAGAGTACCACGAAAAAACTTCCAGAAAATTGGAGGCCTAGAATTGTGGAAACATCTACTTTACAGACTCAAGGAGTACGAGGTGTATATAGATACCGATTCCGAAGAGGTTCTCAAAGAGTGTTCGGTCGATCCGTTATTACAGAATGTGATTTGTTATCCACGAAAAAAGAAGTTTGTTGTAAAGCCCTCGAACGAAGCAAACCAACTAAGTCCTGCGTTGAATATGACAGAAAATTTTCTGGACACGTATGTTTCTAATCCTGATGAGGCCGTCGTTGTAACTCACGTAACTTCTCCATTTTTAACTAAAAAAACTATAGAGAACGCCTTACAATATCTTAAGAAGGGATACGAGTTTGTACACTCCATTCATTCAATACAAGACTTTGCATGGTATGGAGATGCTTTTGAACCACTGAATTTTGACCCTGCTGTTGTACAACGTACACAGGATATCGATAAAATCTATTTTTCTAATGGTGCTTTTTTTATTTTTACTAAAAGAAGTTTTAAAAAGCACAACACTCGACTGGGAGATAATAGTTTCTATTATCCTCTGGACAGAGTTGAAGCCATTGAAATCGATACCATGGAGGATCTCCGGCTGGCGAAATTAGTACATAGAGGAAAAAAGAATGATTGAAATAATTGACGTAACTTTACGTGATGGGGGCCACGCGGTTTCCTTCGACTGGCCCCTTGAGTTTAGCAAGAGGTACTATCAAACAGTATCAAACATTGACTCAGTAAAACTTGTAGAACTGGGATATTGGGGCCAAACAGCCAAATCTCATAATACTCATTATAATCTGGATTATGAAAAAGTAGAGGAGATAACCCAAGGAAGCGCCAAAAACAATGTCTCGGTGATGATAGACTATCACTATTGTTCGCACAATCTGGCGCACTATCCTACCATAGCACAGGACGAAATCAGCATGATCCGGATGTGTTCCCGCAAAAGAGACCTGTCCGACGCACTACCCTTTATTGGCGCCCTTAAGGAGGCAACAGGTCTTCAGGTAAGTTTAAATGTGTTTAATGTATCAAACTATTCTCATGAAGAGCTACAAAGGGTTTGTCGAACTTTATCCACCACTCCTTTAGATTATGTATATTTTGCTGATACGCACGGAGCCCTCGACCTTTTTGAAAGGAAAAGTAATTTTACCGAATATGTAAAAATTCTGGGAGAAGGGGGAACCAAGGCGGGAATGCACTTGCATGATCACGGAGGAAAAGCCTATTTTAACTTTTCTCAACTCTCTGCCATTGGATTCACCAGCACCGATGCTTCCACCCGGGGGATGGGCAAAGGAGTTGGTAACCTAAAACTAGAACACATTATTCAAAAAACGTCGCTACCAGAACTACTACAGATTGTTGCAGACAACGAAGAGTTATTGACGATGCACGAAAGCCCATATGGCTTAATAACCGCCGCCCATTCGGTTACGGATTACTATGCTTATCATGCTGGAAAGATGCGGCTCCCTCTTGATGCTTTTGACGAGTTTTGTGAGAATACTGAAGGGCAAGATAAAGACGTTTATAACGCAGACCTACTCAATCGATTTTTCGAGGAGAAAACATGAACCCCAGAAAGGCCTTAATTACCGGCAGTAGTTCGGGTTTGGGCCTAAGTTTGGTCGACGCCCTACATGAAAAAGGGTATGAAATTTATGGTATTTCTCGCTCAACTACCCCTCGACCCATCCACTATACTACGTTAGACTTTTCACACTATGAGGATCTTGGTAAAATTTTGAAGGAACTATCCGGAGATACAATTTTTGACTATGTGGTTCTTAATGCCGGGACACTGAACCCCATAGAAAAAGCCACAGAGATAACAACGGAAGACTTTTTACAAAGTATTCATATTAATGTTGTCTCCGCAAAGAAGATATTGGATTTTTTGTTAAAAAATAAAAAAGTTAAAAATGTGATTGCTATTTCATCCGGCGCCGCCCTAAAGCCGTATGACGGATGGATAAGCTATTGTGTCTCTAAGGCAGCGCTTAAGCAACTAATAGCATGCTATGCTGTTGAACACCCAGATATCCACTTTTTGTCGTTGGCACCCGGCATTATAAAAACAAAGATGCAGGATTATATTTTAACCAAAGATTCCACAAGATTTCGTTCGTTAGAAAAATTCCACTCTTTGTATGAGACGCTCCCAAGTCCAGATGATGTCGCTCATAAAATTGTTGCTAACCTAAGTTTTTTGGCATCACGGGAAAGTGGTAGCTTTTTTGATTTAAGGGAGATAGAATGCAAGTAGAGATTAATAGCCCCTTTGAGGACGAAACGCAGCAAATTGGTATTGATTTTGATGGCGTAATCCATCGATGTTCAAAAGGATATTATGATGGGACAATTTATGATGATCCCCTCCCCGGGTCGTTAGACGCGATCAAGAAAATATCTCAAAAATATACCATAGTGGTATACTCAGCCAAAGCACGCCCCGATCGTCCATTGGTTAACAACAAAACCGGTGTGGAACTAATTTGGGAGTGGCTTGAACATCATGGATTTGGTTCGTATATTAAAGAAGTGACCGCGGTGAAGCCGCGCGCAGTCTGCTATATTGATGACCGTGCTATCCGGTTCACTAATTGGGAAGAAACTTGTAAAATCTTAGATAATTATACAGTTGTATGAGTTTATAATTTATGTATAATATGTTTTTAGACCAATGGTTTGGTCGTTTTGGCAACAACCTGAAACAGCTATCCAATGCTTTGTATGTGGCCGAAAAAACCAAATCGACCCTTAGATTTAAAGAGCACCCAATTGTAGCAAATCGTGTGTTTGACTTCTCGACAGGAGAACAAAGCCTAGTCGACTATCCTTCAACTTTCTGGAAGGACCAGGTATTTGGGATTTTGGCAACCGAAGAAGAGGTGGAGGAAAATAGATCATATATTTTAAAAAAATATGTTCTGCCGCTGTTGCCTTATACTCCACAAGAGTTGGGATATGATATCGTGGTGCATTTCCGCGGCGGCGACATATGGAACCGACCTAGCCACACTTCCTATGTTCAGTGTCCTCTCTCTTATTATGAAAAGATATTTAAACGAGAAATGCCAACGCGTATTTTGCTCGTCTGCGAGGATAATCGTAATCCTATGATAGAGGTTCTTCTTAAACATCCTGATTGGGATTGTGAATATCAATCATCGACCATCGAGAGAGATATTAATACTCTTTTAAATGCACGAGTGTTGGTCAAGGGCGGTATTTCAACCTTCAGCGATACCTTGGCTCTTAGCTCACCTCATCTACGTACTCTTTATACTCCTGCGTTTGAATACACCTCCAATTTACAGCCTTATGAACGTTTAGTAAAAGATTATTATATTATGGAGGCTGATGTTGTGGAGGCAAAGATCGTGGATTTTATAAAGATAGGAGAATGGGATGCAGCCCCCGAACAAATACGTTTGATGTTTGATCATTCTCACAAGTCGGTGGCACTTAGGAAAGTTTGAGGATGAAAAAAATATTAGTCACAGGCGGTTCAGGAATGGTAGGGACTGCTCTCCAAAAGCTCATGCCCGATGCAGATTTTATTTCATCTTATGACTGTGATCTTCGAAGTGCTACTGAAACCTATAACATGTTCTTATATTATAAGCCCTCTCATGTCATCCATCTTGCCGCGAGAGTCGGCGGCGTCCTAGCAAATACAACTTATATGGGTGAGTTCTATGAACACAATATGTCCATGAATTCTAATGTCCTTGAATCAGCTCGACTTACTGGAGTAGAAAAAGTAGTATCTCTCCTGAGTACTTGTGTCTATCCAGATAAAGCCGAGTATCCACTGACGGAAGGTCAAATTCATAACGGAGCGCCTCATGAATCAAACTTTGGCTATGCATATGCCAAGAGAATGCTCGATGTACAATCGCGAGCATACCGACAACAATACGGCTGTAATTATATTACAGTGGTCCCCAACAATTTATTTGGCGAGGGAGATAACTTTGATCTAGAGAACAGTCATGTCATACCAGCTATTATTCGAAAGGTATACGAAGCAAAAATACATAATACCCCGGTCCGCTTGTGGGGAGACGGCACACCCCTCAGGGAATTTACATATTCATCAGATCTAGCAAAAATATTAACATTTTTATTAGAAAACTACAATGAGGCACATCCAATTAATGTCGGAAACACAGCAGAATTTTCAATAAAAGATATTGTGAAAAAAATTGTTGATATAATGGAATATTCGGGACCGATAGAATGGGATACAAAAAAGCCGTCTGGGCAGCTTAGAAAGCCTTCTAGTACTGCAAAATTCAAAAAATTGATTAGTGTCGAGTATACCGAACTTAATCAAGCATTAAAAAACACCATAGAGTGGTTTATAATGAACTATCCTAATGTTAGAGGAGTTAATTAAAAATTGAGCAATAAGATGAAAACAGCCTTAATTACCGGTGTTACCGGACAGGACGGATCCTATTTGGCAGAGTTCTTGTTATCCAAGGGCTATATAGTTGTTGGTGTCAAGCGCCGCACAAGTCTAATTAATACCGAGCGAGTTGACGAAATATACAATCACGTCAACTTTAAGCTGGAATATGGTAACCTGCATGACGCCGGACGCTTCTGGCAGCTCCTTCATCGTTATAATCCCGATGAGATATATAATTTAGCTGCGCAGTCCCATGTAAGAGTGTCATTTGAAGTCCCGGAGGAAACGGTAGACTCGGTGGCCATGGGAACACTGCGCCTGATGAACGCATATAAGCAGCTATGTCCGCATGCCCGGTTCTACCAAGCCTCTTCGTCTGAAATGTATGGTGACAATCCTCTGGTGCCCTTCTCGGAGACTTCACTGATGACTCCGGCATCACCTTATGCATGTGCGAAATTATTTGCCCACAATTTGATGAGAAATTATCGGGAATCCTATGGTTTGCATGCCTCTAGTGGTATCCTGTTTAATCACGAATCCCCCCGACGAGGAGAAACGTTCGTAACTAGGAAGATTACTATGGCTGCGGCAAGGATTAAAATGGGACTGCAAGACAAGCTACTCCTAGGTAACCTAGACGCCCGCCGAGACTGGGGTTTCGCCGGCGACTATGTCGAGGCTATGTGGCTGATGCTACAACAAGACAAGCCGGATGACTATGTGATCGCTACCGGACAAGCACATACGGTGCGTGAGTTTTTAGAATGTGTATTTCGTCATGCCGGTCTCGGCGACTATAAGAATTATGTGGGTATCGATGCTCGATATATGCGTCCCCATGAGGTACCACATCTGCTGGGGGATGCTTCAAAAGCAAAAGAAGCGCTAAATTGGGAGCCACGCGTCTCATTTGAAGAGTTAGCGCACATGATGTATGATACTGATTTAAAATCAATACAAGGAGAATAGAAATGAAATTATCAAACCAAGCAATTGGGGCCCTAATGATGGCTCTTCAAAAATCATTAATGGAACAAAGTGACATTGTACCTGTCTTAACAGGAATGGACTTTGTAGCCGGAGAAGACGGCGAATTATCAGTCACCAACCCACCAGTGGTCTCCCTCGCGGGAGTCGAACTGAATGACGACACAGCAGACAGTGACTCTGGTGTCCTAGTCCCCGAGGGCTAGGACGGTGCCACGCTATCGATACCGCTGTAACAAGTGTGAGAAGACTCAAATCCTCCAGCACCTGTCCACGGAAACAATAACTGATTGTGACCAGTGCGAGCATACCGATAGCATGACAAAATTGCTTAGCCGCTTTAGCACGGCACCAAAGACGACAGCCCCTAAGAAGACCGGACAGGTCACGGAGGAGTTTATCTCGGATGCTCGCGAAGAGCTTAAGCAACAAAAACAAGAAACACTAAAAACAACATAATGCAAGTTTATTTATTATTGGCCATGGCTATAGTCCTAAATGGATTACTGATCTGGTATATCATAAAACTATTAAGAAAGTTTGTTTTCATATCGGAAAACCTAGCAGATCTATTTCTGACAACGAAGGCGTTCCAGGTGTTCTTAGGTTCCATGTACAGTATGGACAGCTATCACGGAGAGCCCATGATCCAAGAGCTGATAACAAGAGTCGGAGACATGGGCGCAGAGCTAGAGAGGTTCAGAGACATCTTTGAACATAATCTAGACACAGAACTAGAGGACGAACTCAATGCCGCCGCAGAAGAAGAAGAAGCGTAAGAAGTCAAAAAAGAATCATTATTTTACAAGTGTCCACGAAGACGCAATCGTAAAATATGCCAACACGGATGATAGAGATCTCCGCGGCAAGCTGTACGAAGAATATATACAGCCAGCATTCGATCAGATGGTTGATAAGATTATTTATACTTATCGATTCACAACCCTCCCTAACATCGATTATCTCAAGGCTGACTGTAAGGTCTGGCTAACAACGATCCTAAATAAGTATGACCCCAGCAAGGGCTCTAAAGCCTTCTCATACTTCTCAGTCGTAACAAAGAACTGGTTCATTCACAAAGTCAAGAGAACAAAGAAGCGAAATCAAACTGAGGTCTTCATGGAGGACGTTCTCCACCAGTTAGATGAGAATCTGATTTCGCAGGAGCCAACTTATTTACAAGCGCGCTCAGAGCTTGAATTCTGGAACTCGCTGAATCATGAGATTGATACTTGGGACTCCTTTATGCTCAAAGATAACGAGCGAAGAGTACTCATGGCCGTGAGGATCCTATTTGAATCAGCCGATCAAATAGAAATTTTCAACAAAAAAGCTATTTACTTATATCTTAGGGAGATCACGGGACTTAATACAAAACAAGTCGTGAATAATCTTAACAAACTAAGAAAAAGATATAGGACGTTCAAGAGCAAATGGCAAAACGGCGAGATCTAACCCTAGAAGAATATCTAGAAGAGACCACAAAAAACATCAGAGAAGACCGCGCCATGGCGAAGTCTCTCCTTATTGACGTCATGTCAGACATGGCAGCGTCCGCAACGGACCGGCGCGAAATGGGTCCCATCGCAGCCAAGTTTGTGGAAAACCTCCAGCGCTCAAACGAGCAGATGGTTAAGTTAGCATCAATTCTGCAGAGACAAAAGGTAACCAACGTTGGTTTGTCTGAGGATGACAAAGAGCAGCTGTTTGACCTACTGAACGAGGACAAAAGCTGATGGCGCTTACACTAGACAAGCTAAAATTCGGCGAGCTTAACAATGTTAAGGAGAATGATGACAGTCACACTGGCGACCGTCGCTTAACATCGCCGCTCACGGCATTGAGGTTCGCCGCTGAAAAGGCGTTCTCCAAGGATACTTTGCTGGGAATATCTGAGTTTTTTGGTATTGTCGTGGGCAAAAGAACTATAAGCTATGCATCCCCGGAGTACCCAGGACAGATGATTGCCCAGACACAGACCAGCTCGTCAGCCGGCGACTCGGAACTGTATCTTGTATACATCCCAGAAATAGAGCCCCTACCAGCTCCTAAATCCTATTGCGACCCGGTGTTGCTAGCATATAAAGAAATACCGACCGATTCCCTCCAACGCGGCATCGAACTTGCGACCGGTGATATCGTTAAGGTAAAGTATGACGACGTCAGTAATCTCTCTGGACCAAGGATAACAGAGTTCGTCACGGCAGCCCCGAATAACATGTGGGAAGACACCAGCATCACTAATACATCCAGAACACGCAGGAACAGCGGCCGCACCACAACGGGAACTGTAGCAACTACTACTGCACCTCCCGCTGAGACACCCCCCTCCACGGCAGAAGCAGAAGAGCCAGTAACCCCCACATTCACAACAAACTACATTGTCGTCCCCACTCCCGACGATCAACAGGCGCTCCTGGCGCTGGCTCCGGACCACTATGGCTTCCCCATAGAAGGTTTGAGCGAGTTCCTAGTCCAGGAGCAATATCCGGGTGGCTACGGCTGGGACGGACTGGAATATTATTTCGAATTCCCGTGGGAGAATGAGTATCCGGATACTACCCCCATTCTAGCAATTGCTGACGGAAAAATTATGCATTGGGGTGTCGCAGCCGGTCACTCAGCCTACATTGTTATAGAGCATGATGATGTCATCTACGGAGGAAAGATGTATGTTAGCTACGACTACTTGGACCACCTCGAAGCAGTCCCTCAGCCCCGCTCGAGCACAAATGTTGTCAAGGGCGAAATTGTCGCCACCGCCCCGGACGCCTTATCGTTCAGCATCTACAAGCGCTTCGGTGGCGTCGCCGGTGTCCTATCCCGGCAGCTGAGTCCGATTGCCTACTACCCTGAAGGCACTTTCGTCGGCAACACCGCCACGACTGCCGGCAAGGCTTATATTTTTGAAGATATGGTCGAGATTTTCGAAGCAGGATCCCCATGAGTGAATCTAATAGGGTTATAGACCTTGACATCTTAAGTCCCGCTGAGCGGGCTGTCTATAATAATTTAAGCACCGAGAGCAAACAAGCCTTCCTGGGGTATGGACCCCGCGGAAGGTCAATACATTTTGATGTTCCAACGTACGCCGCAACACAGTTCGAAAACATAACCCAGAACGGCAACGCCTTTATCGTCTTGGGACTCGACCGCCCGGCTGCAAGTCTGACCACTCGCAGAGAAACACACTCCGCAGCAATCGACATTGTAGCAGGTAGAAAAGGATTTAGAGCCAAAAGTCGCAACAACAAAGGCGAGGTGGTTATGGTCGACCCTGATATGACCTTGGACGCAGCCCGCGTATATATCTCACAACGCTCAAACCCGGATGGTAACTTCAGACTAGCCGCCGGCACAGTCGGCAACACGACAGACGCCGCCCCCAGAAGTACAGTCGCAATTAAGGCCGACACCCTCCGCTTCATCGCGCGCGAGAATATAAAACTAGTAACGCGCACGGATTCGTACAACTCTCAAGGCGGCGAACTAAAGAACACCAGCACCATCCCTTATGGCATAGATCTTATTGGTTGTAATGATGATGGTGATATGCAGCCCATTGTTAAAGGCGAAAACCTCAGAGAGTGCCTGACAGCAATAATAGGCACTATCAACGAGTTGCGCGGGATCTTTAATAATTTTGTAGAGGAGACGCGCACCCTACACATTGCCGTCGCAAATCATACTCACATCTCCACCTGGCCTGGCACGCCGTGTATTCCTCCCTTGGATAACCTCACAGGCATCGCTCTGAAGTCGGTCATTAGTAATGCAACAGACGTTACAGCACAATTACCCCTTCATGCCACAAAATGTGCGTTTATAGAAACCAACTATTTAGGAGCGACAGAGGTCGCAGAAGCTACCGAAAATGGCAAAAGCACATATATTCTAAGTAGGTATAACAACACTAACTAACACAATGGCTATCACCCCACCAAAAAGATTTATAAGACAAAACTTCAAGATTCCCTTCTATGAATCTAGCTCAGGGCTGTCTAGATTGAAGATCAGGGTAAGTCCGCGACTGAAGAACGCTGACGACCAGAGATCAAGGATCACAGCTCTCCGCGAAGAAGCAATAGACTATTATATAACGCACTACTTTCCAGAGTTCTATGCATATGATCCCAATAATCCAACCGCCTTTCAGGAGATGCTGCCCGAGAACGAGGGACTGGAGCTAGCCGAGGATCTCCTCGCCGATATCACAAGAACCATAACGATAGAAAACTATTTCAACGCCGCACCACCTCACACCAATAAATCGATTGTAATCTTTAAGACAACTTACGACTTCGCCAAAAAGAGAAAAGAACTACTAGCAGAAGACAAAATGCCAGATTTTGCGGCAAATCAAGACTTCTTCAGAGAGAAAAATAACATCACAGGTCCAACATCAGCCATATCCCTGACTATAGCGACCCTAAACGGACAAAACAACGCTCTCAATAACGGGTTACATATTTTTGGTCAAGAATATGCTAATTTCGCAGAACAATTAAGCGTAAATCTTGACTTCACCACCGCACAAAACAGCGTCCAAAAGGTTCTGAACACCCACGCTGGCAATATCCTCCAGCAACTAAGAAAATCATCTGACAAGAAGCTTACGGATGCCGATACTCTAACTCTAGAATTTGGTAAGAAAGGTAATAAGTCCGCAGTCGTTGGTGTAAGTTACCTATTGGTCGAGGAATCAATTGAGTCAACACCGCTTAAGGTCGGAAATTTCTCTGCGGTTTTATATAGCCGAGCCTTTAGTGATCCGCTAACAGTCGCAATACTCCAAAACTATAATAACATCGTGTCAGGTGCAGGACGCGCTAATATGGATGTTCCTCCCGGCGGCGTACCATCTTCATTTTCTTTTTATGACTTTATAAGGGACCCATCTGTGACAGACGCCCTCGCCGGCGGCGGAGGCACAATGTTTAGCAACCCCGACCTCTTCACAACCGGGAGCAGCCCCGGATCTTTCCCTCGCCCACTGACACCCGCTGAGTTAAGGAGCCGCGAAGAAGAAGATCTGCAAAACGAATATATCAAGGCAGCCCGGTCCCTAGGAGTTATATCAGCCAACGATGTGCAGGCTTTGACAAAGGGGTTTAAAGAGGCTTATACAACCGAAGAACTGGCTAGAATTAAGGAAGCAATTGAAAACAACCCCGACGTCGTAGGACACGTTTTCAAGGCGCAGGTAGCCAAAAAGCTAACCAAAGCGGCTAAAACCATGGCCATGATCGAGAACCTATTGCAGGAGGGTCCGTTGGGTTTGATAGATAAATCCCCCGAGGGACGCCGGGTTAAACGATTTTTTAAAGCATTTGGTATAGATCAGATAATGAAAGAGGTGATGCTCTGTCTTACCTTCGGGCTCAATTTTGAAGCAAGCAGGATCGCTTCTGCTTCCGCTGCAGCGGCACAATCCCTGCAGAATCAGGCACTGTCGCAGTACTATCGCCCCCCAGAGCTTCCCAAACCTTTTATGGAGATCCCCAAGTTTGATCCAAAAGCGTTTCTTCCGAAACTGAGAGACGGTAATATAGGCAAAATAATTAAGAAAGCAGTTATCGACGCCCTTGTTGAGTCGGCGCTTGAATTGGTCAAAACACTTGCGGACCTAATAAGTGAAGTATGCGACTTCAATAACCCTGGCGCGAACGATTACGGCGCCAGCGATATTAACTCACTGATCAGTGAAGAAGGCTTAATGTCTGGATTGGACGGACTTGCCATAAAAAACAATCTTGATCCACAAATACTTCGCGCCTATCTAAGCGCTCTCTCGGGGATATTGAGTTCTGTCGACGTATGTAATCTGTTCAGTCCCATCTCTAAGCCACCGGAATCATTGATTAATCGGATCATTACTTTTAACGAGGAATACGATAATATATTCATACAACGTGGACTAACAGACATTTCATCATTGATGGGGTTTATAAACGAATTGAGTGCGTTTGTGGATGTCGCAGACCTTTGCGACGAAATTGCCAACATGGCATACGTGCTAAATCAAGATGACGTTTGTCTCGCATTGGCAGACGCACCGAACCTGGGCGAACTCGTTGTTGACGTTCCAGAGCTGAACTTCGACTGTATGGATAGAGAGAATTTCATCAATGACCCCACCATAACCAAGACAATCCCGGAAGTCTTTAATATGGTGGCTGAAACCGTCGAGGTTCAATTTATTAACTCTGCCGGTACTATTAAAGAAATCCTTTTGCAGCCTGTGCTCGTCCGCGGAACGAATTCAAACGTTCTTACGAGCCTCGAGGAAGCTTCACAATTTCGCGACGAAGGCTTTGATGTACAGGACTCGCTGGAAGAACTTAATCCAGGACCCCTTGACGCAGTACAATCCAATATTAACGAGGTATTGGCAGTCCTCAATTCCGGGTCTATGTCAGCGGGTAAGATCGAAGAACTCTTCGAGGACTGCTCCCCACACCCGAAAGATGTATTGGGGATCCCCGATATCGACGTTTTCATCAACGTCGCTAGAGAAACCATGGCAGTTTTGGCAAACAGTAGCTTCGCCGGACAACTCGGAGGACTCTCCGATCAGATAAGTAACCTGGCTCAGGGCGAAGGCAGCGTCGTTAGAACCTATAGATTCAAACAGGACTTCTACAACGACTTTCGAGACTATGTCCGGACTCATTATGCAACGTTTGAAGGCACGACTTATACAGCGCCTAACTACTTTAGTTCGACTCGCGTCACAGCCGGCGAGGAGGAAACTCCACATGAAGCACCCGGAATACCAACAGTAACACTATGAACCCGTTAACACTCCCTGGATTTTTGCAACTAAAGTTCGGCTTCCCGACCACCGGGTCCGCTGACGAGGAATATTTGAGGATTAAATATCTTGATAATGCTCTGGGGCTCTCACAGCTTATAAGAATTGATTATAAATCTACATCTGGACTGGTTCTCGATGATGCCACAGTAATGAACTTGGAACAGTCGGTCGCCGATCAAGCGATCGCACAGCAAGGAGACCCCGGCACCGACCCCACAAACATCTATATACAGCGCTTTGTGGATGCTTATTCGGCTATCAATCCCCAAAGCGCCATCGACAACTTCGACCTCGTCCACCAAGAGTTCCCGAAAGCGTACGCGTCTTTGGTACAAAATATGATCGATTATATTATGGAGAATGGCATTTTTGACGCAGCGACATTACAATCATTGCAGCTTTTTCACATGAATACAAACTGTCCGGAAGACGAGATAGCTGATCTTTTAGATATCCAAGGCATCCTAGAACAGATAACCCGAGAATACGCGGAACAAGCCTGCAATGATCGAGATGTTCCACTCCGAGATAAATTCCGCCGCGCACTGAAATTCGGGCTTATGCTATTATACATTCAGCTATCCATTTCGGAATTTATTGTTAAGAACATTTTTGTGTTTGCAGCGTTCACGTTAGACAGTGTATTAAATGACAGCGACGGCTTTCTATTTAGATTCTTTAGGAAACAAGTAAAGCAATCTTTGATTAAATTCTTGGACGTTTCCACCACTTTCAATCCGGATATCAGATCTCTCCCTCCATCATTCCTTCCGGAAAATATGGAAGCAATCCAAAGAGACCTCGTGACCTATTTTCGTAAGAAGATAGGACGAGAAACCGTAATAGCTAATGGAGGTATACGATACACGCAGGCGCCCTCCGAGGTTGCGTTTCCGCCAGATACATATTTCACCACCGCCGAAGTGATACCGGATTATGTAACGGGACCTCCAGCAACTTTTGATGATATACTAGATTATTTAATCACTGAGCGTCTATTCTTTTCTCGCGTGCCCATAAATAATGCCCTCAAGAAAGCACTTGATCGCGCAGGAAAAACTCCTCGCTCAATGAACGAGGCACTAATCTCCTCATATCCGGTTTTGCGATCAAGCTGGAACCGTATTACTGACGACCCCACTAAGCAAGTCCCACGTTCTAAAATAAAAAACGCCGCTCAAATTGTCTTTGGTGACGCCCCTAATATCTTTGTGCTCGATAAAGCCGACCACCCAGCATCGCAACCACCCCTCCCAGCCCAACGTCGCGTCTATTCTCTGTGGTTTTATACAGGCGCCCAGGTGGGGCAAACCCCAGCCACAGATATTGAGCCCACACCATGGGAAGTTCCGCCCACCGGGGACGGCACTGTGGTGGAGCTGCTAACGAATTTATATACACGAATGACATGCATTGGAGGGACCTGCGTCGAGAATTCGGTGACCGAAGCCCCTCTGCCGGAGTTGGAGCCGCTCCCACCGGACGACGACTGCGCCGACGTTGTCATCACCACCGACTACGCCGAACTTGATCTACAGGCTTTGTATTTCAACATTATCGATATTTTTGACGTTTTTCCAGGGTTTCCGGTGCAGACCTGGATGGGCACGGCTACCCCCAGCGAACTCCTGCAACTAAATGAATATGTAGTTGCCTATATGTGCTCCCTCCCAACTCCATTGCAGCCGCTCCGTCAGGACCTGCTAGCATCACAAATGTCAGATCTCGGTATCGACATGTCGGAATATACTCCGTTCTACACAGCACCCGCGACACCGAACACTCCCGGATTCTCAACTAGTGACCCCTCCTTCACTACAGAAGAAGTTGACGAGGCGGCTCTGTATTCCAACCTTGTCAATATTTTTGGCGTTCTTGACGGCTTCCCGGTGCTGACCTGGATGGGCACGGCTACCCCCGGCGAATTCGTGCAACTAAATGAATATGTGGTTACCTATATGGGAGGCGGATCGACGGCCATGGCCGACATGTTAGGAATCACAACTCTGGCCCTATTGGTACTACAAATGACAAATCTCGGAATTGACATGTCGGAGTACACCCCACCGCATGCCCCGTAGGAGCAACTAATTTATGGCATACTTAACAAGACTACAAATGTACCGAGCGCTTCTCAAGACGCATGCTTCCGCCGACCCCGGCGCCGCGGAGATATCCCCAGATGCTGATTTGGTGTTTAAGCCCCTCCAAAACATCTCATGGCGCAGCGAAACTTACAATGAGGGTACCGGCAACCCCGTCACCATCGATACATACGCCGCAGAAGAAGAATTTTTAGATATTCATGCTACCACCTCGTCGCAACTTAAATGGCTTAGGAGGTGGGGATCCCCAACAAACACTAATGCCGGGATCTCCGGCGAAGCCGCAAACATTGGCAGCACCATCGGCACAGGAGTTGTCCGCCGCACGGATTGGTGGGCGAAGCTTACCTATTCAGTCGATGTGTTAAAACAAATAATAACCGCTGAAGCACCCGATCCACATAGTGATTTTGGTTCATATGGCAACCCGGCCTTTTTCGATCCCGACGACACACACGATCTAGGCTGGCACGACTCGGAACGCATAACACTGGAAAGTGAGGTAGAAGCACAGCTCTTAGACTTCCGCAGTCACTATACGGATGATCAAGTGGACCAGAACAAAATAGATGAGTATCATGCTATAGCCTATGCGTCGTCCACCGGAAAGGCCCGAACTATAGTCCCCAATTCCGGTTGGAAATTCGAACAATACAGTTTGTCCGAATTTCTCCCCCTGAATGTTTATAACGCCACTCTTAACCATCGTCCGTGGAAATTCACTTTCCATAAACCAACCGGCGTTACCTCCGGTCACGCCTACTCAGATGCTACGAAGTACTGCGCATCTCGCCTCGTAATAAGGGTTTTCGCAGTACATAATGCTCTGTTCGGATCATTGCTCAAGCCTCTTTCGGCGGACTTCGCTGAGGTACGTATTAACAGAACGCAGTACTGGCACCTCCTGTCGAACATTTTGGGGGCATATCAGGTTCTAACCGAAGATATAATAGAGTGGGAAGATGGACTCGGTGACCGCAGAGACGATGCTGAGGGCGCGGCTGATATAGAAATAGCCGAACGCCTCGAAGATTCAGGGTTCACGGTGCATGAATTGACAGACTCGGAGATATACAGTATTTCAATAAATTCCGGGTATAATGAGTATTTTACTACCACATTTAGCCAAGACATTATTACAACAGTTCCTATTATTCATAATTTATATTTAACTGAACAATATTTTGAAGAGATCTCCGGCGTTATGGTGGCGCCAAAAATACGAGCACTTGATACATTAATAGCGATTATAACAGAGGACGGTGATTTCAACATGAAGCCGAATATGGACCGCCCGGCAGCCCGCCAAGCGATCGCCGCCGCCAATGACGAATTCGACTTTGGACCGTTCCTTCAAGATATAATAATCAAGATTTTTATTGAAACTCCGATTAATATCCTGAAGGGGCTTGCGGAGCTTATTGATCCTCACATTGCTATAACCAAGCTGATTAAAGCTGGCTCAATGCATGCATTCGCCCAAGGCGCCAAAGCCATCGACGTATCGCCGGGACTCGACAAGATAAATGAAGATATAAGTGAATTTCTCCCCGACGCGGACATCAAGGTCACCGGTGAAGACCTCATGGCACTTCTCGTCTGTCTGATCGAAGTTGGATTTACAACCGCTGAGTGGGGAGCTACCGACCTCCTGGCGGACGCCACCGGAGTTCCCAGACCAGAAGACATGCCTAATTTCTTCCCCACAGCCACCTACAAGGGGGGTATCGACTTCACAGGGACCGTAAGCGGAATGATAATGGCACCACCTTTGCCTCTAGGGTTGCTTTATTTGTTGCTGGAACTAATTAAAAGTAAGCTTAATCAGCAAACTGTGAATCTCGATCAGCCACCTAGAGAGACCGGCTGCGAGGATGAAGAAGGAGAAGATGACACATGAGTTCGGGACTATCAGTAGCCCTCCCACTAGTAACTAGCGATGTCTTTGGTCCTTATGGACTAAATACCACGTTCAAAGAACTAGCTAAACAAAATCTTAAAATGCTTGTTCTCACGGCACCCGGAGAGAGAATGATGGATCCGAATTTTGGTGTGGGACTGAGAAACTTTGCGTTTGAGATGAATGCACAGAATACGTATAGTAACATATCTACTGCTATCAGAAGTCAAGTCCAGCGCTATTTACAATATATCACGATAGATGAGATAAGGTTTTCTGTTCCCGAAAATAACCCAGACCTCTTCCCAAATGATTTAACAGTGAATATCTTTTTCACAATTGTTCCGATACAAGCCAGTGTGGACCTGAGTGTACAAGTGAATCAGCCCATTTAATGAGATAAAAAGATGCCTAAAAAACCACAAACGATTAAATACACTTCCCGAGACTTCGATTCTATACGTAATGATCTGGAAAATTACGCAAAGAGATACTATTCCGACACATATAAGGATTTCAACAAAGCATCCTTTGGCTCGTTGATGCTCGACACAGTGGCTTACATCGGCGACATTCTGTCTTTCTATGTAGATTATCAGGCAAACGAAAGCTTTTTAAACACCGCCATTGAATATGACAATATAATACGACTGGCGAAGCAACTCGGGTTCAAGCTTGACACCAGCCCTAGCTCCTACGGGCTCCTGACATTTTACATACAGGTGCCAGCCCAAGGCGGACCCGGCACGGCAGCCTCCCCCGGACCTAATACTGATTACGCTCCGGTCTTGAGAGCTGGTTCAACGTTTTCCTCTACAGGTGGAGGGCTCTATACACTTATAGAAGATGTTGATTTCGCCCGCTCGTCCAATCAGGTCGTCGTCGGCACTGTTGATGAAAACACGACCGCCCCAACAAACTTTGTTATACGCGCGCAAGGGCGCGCCGTATCCGGTCGCAGCGCATTTAAAGAAGTGGAGATCGGCGACTTCCAACGTTTCCTCAAGGTCGACCTAGGAACCAATAATGTGGCTGAAGTCCTTTCCGTCATAGACTCGGAAGGGCATGAATATGTCGAGGTCGACAACTTATCACAAAATGTTGTTTATAAAGCAATCCGGAATACCGACACGGCTACCAATAATACAGTTCGTAATATTCTTAAGGCGGTCCCCGTCGCACGCAGATTCTCGGTCGACCGGGATAGGAACCGCTCATACCTCCAGTTCGGATACGGCTCAGACTCAGAGTTGCTATTAGATTCAGTCGCTGATCCGACCAATTTGGTTCTTGATCTCAATGGACGATCCTATATAACAGACTTGGAGTTTGATCCAACAAAACTAATAAGTACTGATAAATTTGGGATTGCGCCGGCGAACACAACATTGAGAATTGGATACAGAGTTAACACAACAAGAGATGTGAATGCAGCTGTCAATACCATCACCAACGTAAATCGATCGATAATAAGATTTACGTCTCAAGGTTCGCTCTCACAGCAAATCAGAGACAATGTTACCTCTACATTAGAAGTTATTAATGAAGAGGCATTTGTCGGCGATGTTTCCCTTCCGTCATCAGACGAGATAAAGCAGCGGGTAATGGGACACTATGCTACCCAGAACCGCGCAGTGACAATGCGAGACTACCAGTCCGTTGCGTACGCCATGCCGGCAAAATTTGGATCCGTCAAAAGGGCTGCTGTGGTCCGAGACTTTGGCGAGTTCAAGAGAAACTTAAATCTCTATGTGATTTCAGAAAACACCAGCGGCAAACTAACACCAGCCAACGCAACTCTTAAAAATAATTTAAGAAACTGGATGGGGCAGTATAGAATGGTTAACGATACCGTTGATATTATGGATGCTCAAATAGTTAACTTTGAAATAAAATTTGTTATCGTTGTCGATATGAATACCAATCGCTTTACTGCACTGAATCGATCCAATCGAGCCCTTCGGGAGTACATCGCGAAAAATCAATATGATATTGGCGAGTCTATACTGATTCTTGATTTCTATAAAGTCCTTCAGAAAGTTGAGGGGGTGGTGGACGTTTTGGATATAGAACTTTCCAACGTTGCGGGAGGGTCCTACTCTGACGCGAGTTATGATTTCAAGAACCAGCTCTCAGCGAACGCTCAGAGGATCCAAGCCCTCAATAATGTAGTCTTCGAGCTTAAGTTCCCGAATGTTGATATCAAGGGATCCGTAAGATAATGGCGATAATCAGATATACGGCAAGTGCCGACACTACCATCACAAACGCTTTCGACGCCGGCTTGGTTACCCGAGGAACCGGATCCAATATGGGTTATGCCGATTCCCTGGAGGTCTTCTCGATATACGGACAAGAATCCGGGTCCACCGGACAGTCCCAAGAACTTTCTCGAATTTTAATTCAGTTTCCTATCGACACAATCTCAGCTAATCGAACAGCCGGCACAATACCTGCTTCTGGCAGTGTCTCTTTCTACCTCAAAATGTTCAACGCGGAAACACCATGGACGTTGCCCCAAGATTTTAACTTGGTTGTAGCGCCAGTCTCCGCCGCGTGGTCTGAAGGCGCCGGTCTTGATATGGATAACTATCAGGATCTAGGTCAAGCCAACTGGGGAGATCGAAGCACCGACACAGCTTGGACAAACGTCGGTGGTGATTATAGAACAGGCTCTAACTATAACGTTCCTTTCCCTCTGGGGTATGAAAACATTAGCTTAGACGTTAGTGACACTGTTGAGAAGTGGATAGCAGGAACAGACCCGGCATTCGCCAGCAATCATGGTTTCGGTATTCATCTCACCGCCAGTCAGGAAGCATACTTCTCTAGTTCGCTGGGCACTGACTCTGGCTCCATAATACAAAACGTTTCGGGCGCCACACAATCTTATTACACAAAGAAGTTTTTCGCACGATCCACAGAATATTTTTTCAAACGTCCCGTGCTTGAAGCACGCTGGGACGGCAGAGTAGCTGACGATAGAGAGAATTTCTTTTACTCCAGCTCCTTGGCACCAGCTGCCGACAACCTAAACACTCTTGTTTTCTACAATTACATTCGCGGACGCTTGGTCAACATCCCAGCTGCCGGCGAAGGCAATTTGCTAGTATCATTTTACTCCAGCTCGGACGGTTCCCCAACTGGATCAAAGTTGGTACTCCCAGCCGGCGGTGACGTCGCCTCAGCCGCCGATACGAACGCCACAGCGAGTTATACGAGCGTTGGGTTGTACTCGGTTGATCTTGCCCTTACATCGGCGACTACGCCACTCCTTGCGATCCATGATGTGTGGCACTCCGGCGGGGTTGAGTTCTTTACAGGCTCCTTTTATCCTGAACTGGTTCCGACATACGATAGTGCCCCGACATTTGATCGCATAACTTCCTGCAAGAATCTTAAGAAAGTATATTCTCCGCAGGACACAGCTCGCTTTAGGTTCTTTGTGAGAAGCAAAAACTGGAGCCCGACCCTCTATACGGTCGCAACCGCTAATAACCCAACCGATATTATCACCAGCGCGTCATTTAGCATTGCCCGCGTAACAGACAACTATACAGCTATCCCCTACGGAACTGGGTCAGATTATAGTACATACCTCTCTTATGACAAGGAAGGCAACTACTTTGATTTTGATATGGGGCTGTTAGAGGCAGGATACATGTATGAAATTAGGCTGTCATATTACAATGATAGTATTGGAGACTGGCAAGAACAATCACAAGCGTTCAAATTTAGAGTTGAAGAATAATTAGAGTATGAGCATTAAGAAATATTTCGAAGTTGCCGAAAACATACAATCTCTCGCAAACAAGTCTGCCGCCGACATAGGATCGGTAGTAGAGTCTGTTGGGTATCATGAACAAGATATCATTGAAGAAGAGAGGTTTATACCTCGTATCGATTTTTCCAAGCCGGAAAACTTCGCACGGTATGGCTCGGCCGAAGAGTATTATGCCCAATCCATAAAACGAATCTACAACACCTACCCTTATGATGGGTCGCTTAAAGAGCGCCTAGAATGGGTCAATGACTCGACCTATCTAGATCTCTACATCTATGACGAGAAATATCCGAGAACAAATGGTTATATCATTATATCAGCTGATGGGTGGGGTACCCTCGATGGCCCCATAGTAGATGGTTACGGACTCCCAACAACTCAGGAATATATTAATATAAAAGGAGGACCGAATCCCAATCCTGATGGGATGTCACCTTATCATACACAGTTTACGGGATCTAATTATTACGAACCCTCGATGAATCGAGAGTCAAACCTAAAATTCGATCTGTCTAACAGAGGTGCTACGGTAGAATTTTGGCTCAAGAAAGACGCATTCGTTACAGGGTCGACAGAAAAAGAGGTCATATTCGATCTTTGGAATAATGAATTATCTTCCAGTGATTCATATGGTAGAGTTAGATTAGAGTTAACTGGCGCAACATCAGGCGAAGACCCGATTAGATTAACGGTTATATCGGGAGCTTTCGGCGCTCAGGATATATCACTGGGGTCCCCAGCAGTTACAACAAGCTCAATAGCAACAGGTATGTGGAATCATTACGCTGTTACTCTTAAAAATCAAACAGCCCCTCTGAAATCTGTATATTTTGATCCAACTTATAGTCCATGGTCGGTCGCCGATCTCCTGACGGCATCGAATGCCCCTGTTTGGGAGGGACTGATAGGCGGATCCGGCAGCAGTGCTAAAGCGTTCAGTGTTTCAACATGGATTAATGCATCAGATCTATGGAGACACCCCTCCGGAGACGCCCGCATCTGGATCTTCGGTAGTTCCGCCGCCAACGGACGAGAACTTAAACTCTACGATACCGATCAACTTGCTTTTGGTGTGGGGAACTCCACATCTGTCCGGACAGACATGCGCATTGAAGAGAACACATGGTATAACATTGTTGGGACATTTGCCGGCGGTGATTCGTCAGCCCCACGAATATACATTAATGGAGTCGACGAGACTTCCGTACAGAACGCCAATCTCGGACCTGATTCGATTACATCTGAAGGTTTGCAGATAGGCGCCCAGAGCGGACTCAGTGTCACTGAGTTTACTGGATATATGAATTGCCTTAGTATCTGGGATAAAGAATTAACAGCCGCAGAAGTGACCGAGTTGTACAACGCGCCAACCGATTTAGGTAACCATTCGGCGGCTGGTAATTTGTTGTCATGGTATCCGCTCGGTGGCGCGCCGGGAGATAGCCTCGACGGGACAAATACTCCGTCCGCAACAAATAAGATGAATGATATTGCTGGCGGCAGGGATGCATACGCCTGCCGCGGCTCGATGACTCCATCCCAAATTACTTCATCCTCGCCATTTCCTGACGTACCTGCTATGGGTTCTAAACTCTATATTAACGGGCAACTGGAAAATGAAACCGTAACGAAAACTAGCTTCCTCACTCTTAGGGGGCGAAAATCTATCGGCGAGATCGTAGACCTAGGCGGCACGAAAGCTAACATTGGCTCCCTCACAACTTCACCTTCAGGATCCTCTGCCCCGGCGTATGCCGGAAAGTTAAGTGCGTCGCTAGACGAGTTCCGTTTCTGGAAGACGCAAAGAACATCAGAACAGATCGGACTCTATTGGTTCACTCAGGTTGGCGGCGGCGTCAATACAGATCCTGAACCCTTCATCGAGACAATGGAATCTGGCAATGTGGACCTGGGAGTATACTTCAAGTTTAATGAGGGAATCACGGGTGTCGCGGCCACTGACAGCGTTGTACTGGATTACTCCGGACGCTTCTCAAATGGTGCATGGACCGGATACACTAGCAACTCTCGAAACACGGGTTCCGCTATTGTGCTCTCTGCAGCAGCAATAAAAGAATTTAAAGATCCGATTATCTATTCTTTCCATCCGGCTGTGGTTGCGCTCGACGAGTCCCTGCAACTTTCTGGCTCCTCACATGATGTCGCCAATAACGCTTCAGTGTATAACTCGGTCCCAGCTTGGATCACGGAGCAAGATAGTGAGGGGGAGAACAACCTCAAGTACATGACACAGATTATGTCAAGCTACTTTGATACCCTTCATCTACAAATTGAGAGCCTCAACAAATTAAAAGACAAGCAATATCCAAGCGGCAGCAATAAGCCGCTTCCCTTTGCTGAGAATTTACTGTACGCAAAAGGCTTTGTTGCCCCTGAGTTGTTCCTTGATGCCGATATCCTTGAAAAGCTAGCCGACCGCAGCGACAAATTACTTTTCGAGAAGTCTCTTCACGACACCAAGAACATAATCTATCAAAATATCTATAATAACTTATCTTATATCTATAAGACGAAGGGGACGATGAAGTCTTTCCGCAATCTTATGCGATGTTTTGGCATCGATGATGAGCTGGTTAAGATCAACATGTATGCGGATAATATAGAATATAAATTAGAGAGTAGCAGAAGAAACGTTATTGTTGCCGACAGATTTGTAGATTTTAACACTACAGTCGCAATGGAAGCTACTGTATATAACTATATCGACGCATCCAACCCCAATTCAGCTGGATACATTCCAGAAGTCGCAGCATTGACAGGGGGTTATGGAATTACTCTGGAGGCAGATATTCTATTCCCCCTCAAGCAGGACGAAGCCTCGGTTGCGTATGTAAATACCAACGTGATTAGTGCCTCTTTGTTTGGAATGCACGGCGCCACAGCCACACCGGTAGATACCACGTGGGCAACCTCGGACAAAGTGAACTTCCAAGTGTATGCCGTACGAGACGAACTTAAGTCTACAAATGTGCGCTTTGTATTAACGGGCACCGCCGGCGGCTTCGTCCCGCACCTGACGTCCAGCTTATATCAAGAAGTTTATAATAATACTCGATGGAACCTTTCAGTCAGGATTAAACCCGAAACGTACCCGCTCAAGACTTTTGTATCCGGCACAAGTGATAATTATATTGTTGAACTACATGGCGTCCAAGCCGACTCCGGCGAAGTTCTAGAGCAGTTTACAATCTCACAGACAATTGCATCCCCACCCGCTGGGTTCATCACAGGGTCTAGACGAGCCTACATCGGCGCCCACCGAACAAACTTTACAGGGACTGTATTACAGACATCTGATATTAAGGTTAATGCCTGCCGGTACTGGCTCGATTACGTTGAAGACGAAGCTCTTCTCGGACATGCCCTCGACACCGAAAATCATGGTGCTCTTAGACCCCACCGATTCGCCTACGCTTTCGACGCAACAGCATCATTCGGAGATATTCAAAAAATAGATACCCTTGCGTTCAATTGGGAGTTCTTAACAAACACAGGATCTAACGCCACCGGACAGTTCACCGTCAGCGATATAAGCTCTGGCTCCGTAGACTTCACAAGGTTTGGAGCCCTCGGCGCGATATTAAATAAACAGTACACTGCCAGCGGCTCCTTCTTTGCACCATCATCAACAAAAGCATTCGACAAGGACTATGTGGTCTCATCCAAGTTAAACTTACCAGAACATATATACTCCGAAGACATGGTGGCCGTAGCCGCCGCACAAGAGCAAAAAGAGTTCACCAGTGAATCACGTCCGATAAACTATTTCTTTGCCTTCGAGAAAAGCATGTATCAGGTGATTTCAGAGGAAATTATCAATTACTTTGCCAACTTGAAGGATTTTCATAATCTCATTGGAACTCCTGTCGAAGCATTCCGTACCGAGTATAAACAACTCAAAGCTCTGCGACAGAAATTCTTTGAGAAAGTTGGCAACAGTGAATTGGACTTTGATAAGTTTTATGAGTTTTATAAGTGGTTCGACTCCGCCCTCTCGGTGATGCTAGCACAGCTTGTGCCTGCATCTGCAGATTTTGCCGATAACATTATTACTGTTATAGAGAATCATGTATTAGAGAGACCAAAATATAGAAGGAAATTCCCATTTCTAGAAAGGGTCGGCGGAGAGGACATTAGGACAACCCTCAGCATGACCCTCCCGATGCAATGGGGGGGCCCTCAGCCCGGGACCCTCGCAGCAGGCGCCCAGCCGTCACGACGACAGATTGGAACGTCGGATCAAGATATAGCTAACTGGAAGGACGTCCACGCACCGCTCCCTAAACCCGGTGAGGATCTCCCCCGCGAAGATGAAAAACTCTATTGGCACAAGCTTGATAAGCTGCCGGACGAAGACGATCCCCGCTTTGCCTTACAAAAATCTATCCGCAAATCTTACAAAAGAAGGATAGGATCACCGGTCAAGCTTGCAGTTCAAGGCGCAGTAACATATGGCGGCGTCGGGCGCCACTCAAGCAATCGCCCCAATTATACTTTCGCCGCGACGGCGCCGTATGGACCTGTCGTCCCGCTGACGAACATCCCAACCAATGTTATGCTTGGTTATGGTTCGGATGTAGAACAACTAATTGATACTACGGATGTCTTCCACCCATCCCGTAAGCAACGCCTCGGTTTTGGTATGGACCCGGGGATTAACACTGTACCAGATGAGAGAAAGCTTGACGGCAACGTATACGCCCCATTCAGCATTTACAGTTCGTCAGTCGAAACAGGATATAACTCCGAAGTTGTAACCCAATACAAGTCCGGCACCATGGTCACAAATCTTCACAACGATTTTGTGCAAAACCACGACGTTCCAATGCAGGGACCATTTGCAGAGAAGTTTGTTGGAGGTCGCTACTATCGCCACACCGAAGTCAATGACGGTACAGACACGCGCGAGAGCAGAGCGGAAGGGTTTAGACTCGAACTAGGATCGCTAGTACTGCCCGTTACGGGTACGCTCGGGATCGTGCCCCCAAACTATCCCTTCGCCGACTCTCCGTCCGGTTCAGCGCCCGACGGCTTTCTTCCTGCAATACCGACAGCCCAGCGCTTCCGCGATGAGACAGCCAAGCGCCCCGTCAACATCAAGAACATTCTGATGACCACAGCCTCGGTCGGCACACGCCTATCGGGCACAATAGTCCATAATCAGATTGGAAACTACCAGAAGAACTATCAGGTCATCAGCACAGGCGGACGATCCATTAACGATCCATTCTTCCAAGATCAATCGTTTAACTTTGCTCTAAACCCCGAGACCCTGGCGACTAGGGGTAGGTTTCCGCTTTATGCACCTGCTATCTACTCTCCCACATCGTTGCAGTTCTATGCAACCGATCAAACTATCCTCGACGCCGGCTCTGATTCAAACTGGGAGGGAATACTGACTGACGCATCCAGCGACGGCTTTGCTATCTCATTTTGGTATTATAATACCGATGCACCAAGCAACAACAAGAGAATCATCCAAATAGGTGCAATCAAACTTGGAATTTTCAACTCCCAGGGAATTACTATCTTCCTTTATAATAATGGCGGGGCTAACACAGTTTATGTCGAATGTAGAGATGCTACCCCCAAAACAACATATGCGCGAAGCGGTGATGTAGGCGACGATGTATGGAATCATGTCGTTGTGGTGGTACCCCCTGCAGCAATCGACGGCTCCAGCGCCGACACCATAGACATATATGTTAACGGTTCCCTGAACTTCGGGGCCTCGGCGGCTGCAGCATGTGATTGGGGAACAGTTTCCTTTGACGATGGCATGCAAATCGGTGATTCCGCCCAGTTTTCTAATCCATACAGTGGCTATTTATGTGATGTTGCTGTGATGACCGGGCTACCCTCAACTGATGGGGTTTCTGCAATGTACAATGATGGAACGCGGCCTGACCTCAGCTCTATTTCTCTAGGGGGCACTGCAACTCTTACAAATTGGTGGAAACTAGGTATTGATTATAGCGGCGCCGGCAGCTTTGTAGATTCGGTCGGTGGCGACGACTTCCTCGCGGTACCGTCTAATTTCGGCAGTTCACCGGACTATGAGGGGGTTAAGGGTGTCTCTCCCCCGATTGTAGAGGCTCTTAAGCCGCCAGATTCTTCTTTATCTCCTATCTACTGGCCAACTACTGCCAACGCCGGCGGCGATCTGGATTTTGAACTTCCTAATCGTACGGGTATCAACTCAAATCAGACAATCATTGTTAACCGCTTCTCGGCACCAGGCGGCTATAGTGTTAATTCATTGGGGTATCTTGATACAGCTCACGAAGAGAAGTCGATTTATAACGTATTGACATATCGCAACAGAAGGGTCATAAACTTCGGTTTCCCTGGCTCTGCATCTCTTGATCCCTCCATCGAGAATACCATCCGTGTTGTTGATCAGATTAGCAAGAACCGCGGTCTCAATCAACTGTCCACCCTGCATGCCGGACAGTTTGGGTATGATTCTGCCTATGGTTCGATCGCCACAATCGATCAGTTCCCGTCATGGCAGAAGACAAACAAAAACCGCGTACGCCATATCGTATCTTCATCCGCAGGATATGCTACGGGATCCATATATGATAACTTGTTTGTCCAGCATGCTATCCCAAGATCAACTCAACAGTACAGTTGGGTTACCGGCTCCATGATCAATGGAGCTGCTATTTTTGGCTTGAGTAAACCATCCTGCTTCAGCGCTTCGGTGCTTGCCGAACTGGTTACGAGCGGAACTTATGCATCAGCAAACTTCGTGGGACTCAACACTCTCACAATCGACCCTGTATCGGCATCAAGCCACATCCTAGGATTTCCGCTAGCTTCTGTTGCCAGCTCTTCTTACTACAATAGCACTCTGGGGCTAGGGCTCAATAACGGTTCTGACTACTTAAATGTGTTACTTGATAATCGAGGCGCCGCGTTTGGTTATTCAACCTGGAAACAAATCCGCGCCGGCGAAACAAAGGTCGCGAGAAAGCTCAGAGAAACCAATAAGATAGGCATCACAATAACGCCATCTAGTATCCCCAATATTATCGGTGGTAAACGGATAGGATATATCCAGCCAACACAGCCAAACACATTTGTTGATTACTTCGAAGCACCAGTCTCAAAGAACTCATCTCCAATCTACTTCTACTTCGAAGACAACACAGACGCGTCGAACACTGATAACAATCTAGTACTTACGGTTCCATACCGAAATGAGCTGGACTACTTCTCCAACAACGGACTCAACAACAGATTAGGACTCCAGATTGATCTCGACAAGCGAAGAGCATATAGCACAGTAATTGATTATACTCTATCCAGTGATCTGAGCGTTGTCGTGAACTACAGTGAGCGCCTATACCCTTCCGCTATGAATGCCTACAAGCCTATCGTACGCGGCAGAACAGAGTTTACGATTACGAACATATGGGATGACTCCAGAGCCAACAGGAGCCTTACCTATGGGGGTCAGGTTGGATCTATGGGGCAGACAATCGTGAACTCAAGCACATGGCCAATGGATGGACACCTTAACTTCACTACCACCTCATCGGTTAACGCCACAGACGGCGCCGGCGAACTGATGAACTCATACTCCAGGTTCTCTGGTTCTGATTCAGACATTACTGCTGCCCCCACATATGCAATGCGCATCCCCGTGGGAACTACCGCGTCTCTCCCCGTCCTTGTGGGTGATGCAGAATGGCTAGCCCCGTCACAGGCAGGAAAGAATCCATACGAGAACTATACTACATATGCAGAGAAGATCCGACTCATCGGCAAGGATTACTCGATACTCCCAGAGTTCCGAATCAGCGAACTTATGGATACTTACGTCAATGCAAAAGAAAGCGATTTCCTTGCGTCGCTCGATAATATCTTCTCGTTGACCGGCGCCGTAATCAATAACAGCTCTGAGAGCAACTTCTATAAGACATATACAAACGCAGACTTCCTAAGATACTTCAGTGTTATTGACGACGACCTGAACGAACAGCGTTCCGGAGACCTTAAAATCATCCGCGACAAGGTAGCACTTAAGTGTGACGCACTGATCAAATTCCTTCCGTATAAGGGATTCTACCCAGCGGAGCGGACTGTGGAATTAGCGCACCTGCTTTCGCAGTCTTATGGGAAATCCCTTAACGCCAGTACTAGTAGTCTCCGTATTCTCATGGAACCAATGTATGCTCCGGGGATTATGTTTAACACAATCAAGTCTGGACTTGCAGTTTCTAACTTTGTTTTAGCTAATACAAGTAGTTTTAGCGGTGTGGGAGCCACCGCTCCAGGACTAATATCTCAACCTAGCTCGAGTTTCACACCTCGGCAAACATATGAGTGGCCCAGGTCGATAAACCAAACTGCTGATAACGGAACAAATATAATTATTTCATCATCTGTCCCGCTTAACGCACCAATTAATAACCTCGATGGTGGACAGGGATACGTCCCATCGAGAGTACCATTTGAAGCCTTATATCAACCAGAAAGCTTTTTTAACCCGGAAGAACTGAAAGCCCTTCCTATAACGTCTAGCAGTGATTCCTGTGTGCTATATGATACAGCGATCAGCGGAAGCCCATCATCCATCGGAATGCCCGGCGCATCGTCAGGACAGCCATATCTAGATTTTTCGGCATTCAAGGGAGACAAGCGATATCGCTTAGCAATAGACAACTTCCTATCCGAGGTAACTACGATATTCGTTGATGAGCAGGCAAATTTTCAATCAAGAAGAGAAGAACGTTTTAAAGCAGTATTTTCTGGTTCGACATATTCGATGAGGTTCAAAATCTATCGCCCGGGACAGGTCACACCAAGAAGCTCAGCTTTATACGCAGACCCCACACAATTCATATTTTACGATAATGAGTGCGCATATGGAACACCTCTGGTTGCAGCAAACAGCACCGGTGGACTCACTTTTAGCCATGTGTCACCACCACATTATGGCGGCGCTGCATATGCTACTTATCAATATACAGCCATAAGATCAGGAATTCCCACTCTGGACGAAATATTTGCTAGCACAGAAATAACATTTACTAGAGACACAGATTACGGAAACTCAGTAACAGCCGGCTCAGTAGCAGATATAGTTATGCAAGTCGATAGTTGTTTCAATCTCACCGACATCATGCAAGAGGTTCCTCCTGGCACAGTCACACAAAAAGATAAATGGCTTATTCAATCCAAGTTTGAGACTCCTATACTAAACTTCGTCTCGGTCACATCGTCTGCACCCCCTACCTCATCGGTTACTAGCCTTGATAGTGCAGATGATTATAAAATTAAAGGAATGTGGCATCAATATGGAGTCATTCCAACTGGCTCCGCGGAAGGTGTTTTCGCAGTTGTCGAAGGCGCCTCTGGTTCCGCTAGCGGCAATCTCGCAGATATTGTGGGCTTCCCGGTAGGAAAACCTGTTCGTCTAGGCACTACTAAGAAAGAATATAAGCTTGAAGAGGCAATCATCGCGATCCCATATCGAGAAGCAAAGAACAGAAGAAACTTTATTCGGATCCAAGGTAAAAATAAGACGTCTTCCACGTATGCGAAAACTCTCGCAGCAATGGACAAATATATATTCCCACCAAAGTTCGACTTTACGAGATTTGATACAGTAGAACCAATCCTAATGTATATCTTTGAGTTCTCGGCAGATCTGACACAACAGGATATTGCCGACATATGGCAGAATCTCCCACCGGATCTTGGCGAGAAGTTTGAAACCAAAGAAGCCGTTGTCGAGGAGAAGGAACTTATTGATCTCATTCTTAACAAGGACACAAATACCAAATGGATGGTATTCAAAGTTAAAAAGCGCGCCAAGAAAGATTTTGAGATCGTCCGGCGCCAGCAGGTCCAGGAAGATACCTCCGCTATGACACCGAATATCACAAGTGAGTACTCATACAACTGGCCATATGATTATTTCTCACTAGTGGAGCTGGCAAAGATTGATGAACAGGTCCAGTATGTGTCGACAGATCTCAAGCAAACCACGCGTCTGAGCGAAAACGAAGCCCTGGACGTCCAGCGGACCACCAATACCTCCATTACAACCGGACGATCAGCCCCTCCGGCTGGGCTTCCGTCTAGTGGTGGGCAAGCTCCGGGAGAGACAAACACACCAGCCCAACCATCTAGATCCTCAGCTGGAAAGAAAATAGTAGCCAGAGCCGTTGCTCGAACGAGTCGACGCAACCGAAAGGGGAATAAGTAATGGAATTCTTTAATAAAAAAGAAGAAGTGCTTGATGTAGAATTGACCGAGTATGGCAAGTATTTACTGGCCATTGGGCAACTAAACCCGACCTATTATGCTTTTTTTGATGATGACATCCAATATGACGTTAGTGGCTCCGGGTTTTCTGAGGACCAGAACAGCATCGCCAACCGCATCCAATACAACACACCTAAATTAAAGATAATTGCTAACAGAACCGGCGCCGAAACCCGGGTAGATCAATTCCTAAATCAAACGAGCGCTTCCATCGAAACACTAAGCAATAATTCAAATGTGTCTGCATTAGGGAATATACGCTCGCAGCAACCATACGAAAACAAAGGAAAACTTGCTGTCAATCCCTTGGGGAATTCTTCTATAAGTACGGCTTACCCCGCTGCTTGGCAACTTAACGTAGTGTCGGATCCCGAGATAGTATCGTCAGCACGCAATTATCAAATGGACCCCTCTGGATCCGTAGAAAATATCCCACAGATTAATATTGACATTGACTATCAGACCTTTTTTGACAGTGGCGAATTGACAGAGAAGGCGATTACAGGACACCTTAATTCAGCAAATGTGTTTTTAGCGCTGAACGAGAACTATTTAATGATAGAGTTGATAGAAAATAATACTGATTTTGAAAAAGAAAACTTTGATATCGAAGTGTTCCAAGTCGACGCCGCCGAGGATCCCTTGAACGACCCTGAGGTTCATATCCAGAAATCTTTTCTCCCCGATAGTGGACCACAACAGTTTCTCACCCCTACAGCTGAGAACGTAGAATATTATATGAATGTACGAGTAGATAGTGAGATTCCGACAGAAGTCATAAGAGCCCTGAATATATCACCCCGGTCACTTAATACGAACCTTCCGAGACTCAAACTTAATAGAGATCTGTATCTTACCGACAATGAGGAGCCATGCGATTAATGTTAGCTATCGGACCATACCAGCGGATTATTCCTTTTGTTAATATCCAAGAAATAAAAATTGATTTGGATGCTGCCGGGAATACTTTTGTACTAATATCTATATCTAACGAGGCTATACGAACCGGTTCCACAAAACGTTTTTCCAATTACTTGTACCTCACGCCCAATAAAGCAGAGATCGATGCTCTTGCCTCTAATAAAGAGAAACTGATTAAGCGGATTAAGATGGATGCGCCCAATCGGATGAACCTTACGCTGTCAAATAAAGACTTTAAATTAAAAAGTAATATCGACGGACCGAACGGACCTCAAGTTTATAACAACGTCTACACCGTAAGAAGGAATATAGCCCAAGCCACCGGAAATATGTATGCCCTAGTAGTCTCATACAAACAGACCTCTTCGCGCTATATTATAGGAAATATCGCCAAAGAGACAATTCTACTTAAGGGAATGTCTCCAACAAGCACAAGTCTATATGTTCTTAATAAAAGTTTTACTGGCTACGGCGATGTCGGAGCTATCTGGCCATCCAGTGCCCACCTGAGAGCTGGGCATATCATGGCTGGAAACACGCACACGTCAGCCCCTCATCCTGCATTAACACAGAGAACAATTCTTAACACTAAGATTAAAGACTTTAGAATACTTAAGAGAGCTGATTCCCTGTCCTTTTCCCCGACAGTGTCGCGACATGTCGCAGAAACCTATATATCTCCAATAGAGCTATCTCGAAATAAAGAAGGAAGTGTTCATGGATTCTTCTCCTTGGATCACTTGAGTTTCGCAATTGCAAACACAAACTTCGGACGGCTCATCAAGAATGACAAAGCATTACTTGCCGCCACACAAATAAAAGATGTGGTGGTATATCAAAAAATTGTTAAAGAGGACGCTTCTAATAATGAACTCACACCCGGACGTTTTAAAGGGTGCTCCCTAGAACAAGTAAGTCGGTTTAAGAGAGTGGCATCCCTGAATGACGGACTACAAATCATAAGCACATTTAATCAAAACAGTATTTTAAATATGTCTTTTATTGACCAGACTACGAAAAACTACAGTGGTAATATGCTTGAGTATAAAGTCGAGATTATTTTTCAAGACCAAACTCGCGAGACGATTCTGCTTGCCACCGACCGCCTGTCGAAAAGTATAAAGAAATACGACAGCAATAAGCCCACAGTAACACCCCAGATTAGCAAAAATCTAATAGATATATATATTACAACCCTCGGTACCGTATACGGTGTTAGTCCATTTAAAACGATCTCCGGCTCTGCGTGGCAACTGTATCTGATGTCAATGCTTGCAGATGTTGGCGCCGATGCTGTCAACAACAAGGGTAGGGTTCTCAAAGTAATACGGAACTTAGCAGTCAAACTACGCAACGTAGTGAAGCCGACAACCAATATCACATCAGGTGGACCGAACTTCAATTCAAAAATATACAATTCCAATATCGACGGTACCCTACGATTAGAAAAGATATTTGCGCAGAAATATCGAGCAACTGATAGCAGAAGCGTGGGACTCGACTATCTGGACAATATTATACAAAATGCAGAAAGCCCAACTCCGGTGATCAGCCATGCAGCCTTGTCAGTCAGAGCTGCAGCCGAAGTAACAAAATACTCTATAAACAATCCTAACGTGGGATTTATAAATCAGGTGGGATTTTTAACACCCCAGGCTGTTAGTCTCGGCGCAAACCCCATCGTTATTCCATCCACCACCTTGGGGGAAAATCTCAGCACCCTCGGCGACGACAGTCAGATCCGGAACAGTCTCGGCGGATCCCCGGCCGACGGTCGCGACACAGGACAGTTTAGCTCCCTAATCCGGAGTAATGCCGAAGGATATCAGATCACAAATCTTGAAACGACGAAACCAGAGTCGGTCAATACCCTAGAAACCCTAGCCCAATACGGAATATCAATCGTTCAGAGTAATAGCAGCTTGAGGAAATTTGTTTTCGATGAAAAGATCGTAACCCCCAAAGACATCGATTCTCAAAATTACCTGTCATCAGGATCTAATTTTTCTACGGTAGACACCTCCGACTCGGCTATCTCGGGCTCGTCTGATAGTATAATCAAACGCGCGAATTTAAACTTCCGAGCGACAAATTCAGCCTTGGCGGACGAATTGGTAAACCAATCAGTAACGAAGTTTAATAATATTACAAGAATGACGAATACATCCAATATTTCTGGCTCTTTGGCATTTCAAAAATCAAAAGAAGATTTTAGTCTTATAGAAAACTCTGATACAATGACTAATGTTCTTAATTTCGGATCCATCGCGCAAGTACAATATCTTGCAGGGTATGATCCGCAAGCAGGAATCGAAAGTCCCAGCTGGGCTTTGTTAGACAAGAATATGTATGATATGACAGTTTCACAAAACAAACCACTTATATGTCGTCTAGTGAAGATGTCGAACACACTCGACGTCCCGGTGGCTGTAGACCTGCAACCGCTAGCTTCCTTCTTTATTCTTGGGAATGCCGGATCGATTATTACATTCACGACCTCCACACAAACATATTTTAATACCCTGAAAGCGTTAGCTCGCCGAAATGGCGATATGATTGAGTTCTTAACAATGACCGACGGATTATACGCCCAGAACATACCGTTTGCTCAATCCTCAAAAGGCGCCAACGGCGTTGTCGGTCTGACCCCCAGCGAGGGTCTGCCGGTAACCCAACAAATAACAAGCCCGGGCAAAGGATACTAGAGTATGTCTCCATCTTTCACCCCTGCAGTCAACTACGGCGCGCCTCCACAGGCGAGCAGTAACCCATATCAAGATCAACTACAATTGGTTCCCGCGACGCTTATCGGACCAGTGGACCGCAACCAGAATTCGAGTGATTTTCATCCGATGGTCCGATCAAATTGGGGGATTGTGGACCATATTCGCGGCGTTCTGGGTGCCTCTTTCGTGGAATACGCCGGACCGACCGGGACTAGGACTCTTTATAACGCTAGTGTTACTATCTCGAACCTGCAGGGATCCTATGGATCCTATGGTCCCGTCGCTAACGAGTTTGGCGGAGACAATGATGGAACAAATATAGTTTTTGACTACAGTCTTACACCGGGCGCACAACGCGGCGACCCTGATGTCATGACCTTGACGTTTAGTGACGCCGGCTGGAAAAGTTATGAGGACATTACCGCCGCACATGCGGATTGGTTCTCTCATGACGACGTCGACGGCGATCAGGACAACGAAGTCATGGCCACCGAGACTGCTCTCATCAGGGCGCGCCTAAACAGCTATGTGGGAACCAGCCCCTACGGGTCTCCCGTGCGATCTCCTGGGCTCCTCAACGCCGCTACAGGTTCCTTCTTTGACCACACAACCCTACTATACCTTCCGTCGCCCAATGCCGCGATCAGGACCCGATCAAGTACTAGATTTAACATCGAACCAATATATTCTTATGAGCGCCGAAGCTGGTCTCTAGAGCAAACCATCGCACCTGATGCCGTCGCAGAACATATATTACCAAACGCGTACTACTTGCAGTTTGAGCTTGAGAACACAGGAAGTACTTTTCTAGCTGGCGGTCGGTACAAGCAAGCCTTATCATTGAACGACCAAGCGGTCCCGAATGGACCAAACGGAGAAGATCGTAGATGGTTTTGGACGCTACCGGCAGTCTTCCCCGGCGCTTTCGCTGCGCAGATTCGTCGTACTACCGGCATCGAAAATAATATAGGACGTTTCTATGAAACCTATTCCCAAGCACTTGCAGCTGCCGACAACGATAACCTGCTTCCCAATCTAGCAGAAACGATCCACAAAAATCTAATGGTTCTATATCGCGACCGGGACACGTTGACAGAGGATGTTATAAATCCCGAAGCCACTCCGTTCTATAACAAGATTACCATCCCCACAGAGCTGATCGATTCACTTAGTTCCGCCCTTACCACCGCCTCGTACTGGCCAGATGAAGGATCAGACTTTCTAAGTATGCTCCAATATTTGGCTGTCATGGATCTCGCCGAACCATCTTCACTGTCGACTACTGACTTTAGAGTAGGAACAAAAACCATAACTTCCGCAGGATATTTTCCAGGCTCCGTTCATACAGTATCAGAAGCTTCCTACACTAACTTATCGCGCGTGAACAATTTCCTCTCCGAGCCGACACAGCCAATCTTCGCCCTGATGTCAGCACAGTCCATCGAGTCTGATACGGGACCTGCCTCCTCTATTTCTATCCTTCATCGCCACGGATTGGACAACACCCCGTTGACGACAAGTGTCAATGAGGATGTTACCAATGCCCTAGACGACTTCAATAATGCTGCATCGAATTATCGGCGCAATTTCCAACAGGTATTGGACAACCATCCCTGTACGACCGAAACTTTAATGTATGTGGTCAAAAAATATAAAGATGAATCTGACACCCTCCTCCAAACCTTTTATTTTACTAATCGATTTGACGGACAAGATATTATCTTTTATGATTCGCAAATCAAGCCCAAACAAAGATACCGTTATACTTTCGAACGCGTTATGTTCATTATTGGTAATGAATACAGTTATAGCTTTCCCTCCGCCGCAACCGATATAGATTTTATACGTAACCCAACCTTCCCCGGCAGCTACAACGCCAGACTTAACATCACGAATCTGCCAAATATTAAAGCTTGCCTGGTTCCGTACGTTGCTGGGGACATAGTTACGATTGTAGAGGATAAGCCCCCTGTGCCTCCGGACATGTCTTTCCATCCTTTCCACGGCGCCAACAATCAAATTAAGATTCTGTTGAATGCCTCAGTCGGCATTACAAGCGAAAAGCCAATCGCGATCTTGGAAGAGGATAAGAGCTTCTTTGTGGACGAGTGCCTAGCTCAAACCGGACTTACAACACCATACGATGATATAGAGACAATAGAATTTAGATCGGACGACCCCGTCGACGCGTATACCTTGTTCCGGACTACAACAAAGCCGAGTTCCTATCGAGATTTCGAATCAGGAGCGCGCCGGTCCCTAAATCCAGAACGAGGGATCCCCGGCGCCCTTACTGACACAATCAGACCAAACACTATATATTATTATTGTGCCCGCGCTGTGGATATTAATGGAAATGTTTCCAATCCTACTCATATTTTTGAGATCGAATTAGTTGATAATGCAGGACAAATTTTCTTGCGCCGGGAGGTAATACAGTTCGAGTCCACCCAAGTAGAGTATACAAAAACGGGACAGAGATATATTTATATTGAACCAAGTATGCTCCAGCTAACTATGCTCGACGACACCGACGCCCACATAGGCACTCCATCAACGATAAGTCAACCGCACGATACGATACTTGGAGCAAGTGGGATTGACACAGTTTGGCAAAAGACGTTCAAAATTCGAACAACCAGCAAGAAGACAGGAAAAAAACTGGATCTAAATTTGACATTTAAAAATACTGGGATAGTAAATCCTAGCGAATAAAGACATTTAAGACTATTTATATGAAGAGGACAATAGCATGGGATTCTTAGACAACTCCGGCGACATTATTTTGGACGCCGTATTAACCGACCTAGGTCGAAAAAGATTAGCCGAGGGAAACGGGAGATTTAGAGTCTCCAAGTTTGCTTTGGGCGATGACGAAATTGATTACGGATTATACGACAAGAATAATGCCAATGGGTCCGCATATTATGATATCAATATCCTCCAGACACCGGTTCTTGAGGCGTTCACAAATAATATGTCAAGTATGAAATCCAGGCTTATGTCATATTCAGAGAACGATCTTCTCTATTTGCCGGTGATTGTTCCCGCGACGGGAATCGGCGGCTCCGAATTTTACTCGGGACTCCAGAGCTATATCGTATTGGCTGATGAAGAGACCGTTAACGCGCTCACTACAAACAATAACAATCTAAACGGCGGGCTCCTCAACGGTTTCCGCCCTGATATGGGAACGAACCTTCTGAGGACAGACCAGGGACTGAACACAAATCAACTCTCCAAAGACTCGGCAATTAATCCATCGCTGCTAGAAACGCAGTACTTCGTTCAGATAGATAACCGGCTGGGATTTCTTCGTCCCAACCTAGGCGGAGGCGGAACAAACTCCGTGGCATTCAATCCAACGACGATTGATGATGATAATATCGCTACTTATATCTTTACCACAAATGATGGTACACAAGTGGTCACCAATATAGCCGCTGGAGCAGACTCCGATATTACCGGACCCCGTGGTACACGGACCGCCTTTAAGATCGGAAGTTCCTTGGATCTGCGGACAGGAACCTTCTTGTTCACACAGCTGGGCACGCAAGGAACAGCAGACATAATCAGCGGCGACCAGACGCTGCTCGCTGCAAATTATATGTTCATCGACTCAACAGTCCGCGTCTCGGGCATTTCAACCGGATATACACTAGATATCCCGGTGCGCTTCGTAAAGAAGACTAGCTAGTAAAAGGAAACAACAATGGCCACCTCATTCAAAACGTTTGATCCAAATAAAGACTCGGTTGTAACACGGACCCTCCATCATGAGGCAATCCCGGTGACAGGATCGATTATATCAGGCACATATGCAGACCTCAATATCAAAGACTTTAGTCACGGAATGTTCCAGTCGGTCTACGACTATCCATTCCTTAGCTCCTCAGCGAATCATATATTTGATTTGACTTGTGGATACGCAGCTACATCTAGTCTCTCTGGGGCATCCAACACTCAAAACGCCAAGAAAATTAACATTTACAATCAGATGGCACAAGTTCTTGCCGGTTTCGATGAAAATGGTGCAGTACGCCGCTTCGACGAAAATGGTGATCTTACCGAAGGCGACAAGATTAATGAAGCATACTTCTTTAACTTTGCCCGGCTACTCTCTAAAGACGAAATCAAGAAAGGAAGCTTCACGCTCGAGCTGGGAGTCACTGGCGCGTATGCCACTCCATTCGACTCGCGAGTAACCCTTAAAGACTCAAACGGATACACTTCCTACAAGGTAAACTCCCCAGCCGGCGAGTATGGAATCCTTTATGTTTCCAATAGTGCCGGTGTACCACTCGACGGAATCACCGGATCCACACAGCAGCCCGCCGGATTAATCTACTATCAAGCCGGCGTCGCAGTCCTGACTGCTTCAGTGTTTAGCGGACTCTTGAGTGCCAGCGCAGAAATGAATTCCGACGGCGATCTGGTCGATACTGTATTAGCCGACACAGCCATTTCCGGTAACTGCAACGACATCAGACACCGCGTTTACAATATGTCTTTTAACAACTCTACAGAATTAAACTCTACTGTTTACTTCTGCCGAACCAATAACACGGACTTCAACTATTCTAGTAACCCCACCTATTTGAGTGCGAGTAGAATAGTGGTGAAGAATAACTCACAGGACAACCCGGTATCGTATGTTACGGCAGTGGGATTATATTCTCCCGATAATGAGTTGCTAGCGGTCGCAAAACTATCGGAGCCCCTAAAGAAAGACCCGACGACGGAGTTCACTATTAGAGTTCGACTAGACTACTAGTAAGATGATGTGGTCGTGCTATGCCCTATTATAAGTTTAAGAGCAATGATGTTTACCATAACACTCTAAAGACATATCCAAGTATTAAATTTGTAGTTTACAGCGGCTCTGCATATTATAACGACAACCCTAGCTTTCAAGGAGCTTTTGCAGACCCCATAATACCACAACAACCCGGACAGGTCTCTCTCTATGAAATGAATGTGGATCGAGTTAGCTCTGACACATGGCGCTTCATCGGACCTGCGGACCTCGTCGGCACCGACGATGGCATCCAAGACACCGGACTTATATATTCATTTGTTACCAAAAACGGTTCGCGCCTAGGTTTCCGATCTATGGCCACAACCGCCTCATGGGACGAAGCCCTCTACGGGACACCCCTTTATGGAAACTATCCATATACGTCAAGTATCTCTAAGGAGTTTTATTCCGCTGGGACAGCTTATTCCTCCCACACAAACCGGTGGGCCCCTTCCCCCGACTGGGACGGCAACCCAGGCGACCCTGGTGCTGTCAGAATAGGATCTGTGTCACACCTCCTCGCCCTAAAAAACACCATAAATCATTACGGCTATGTAAGCCCGGAGTTTGCGTACTCAAGTTCTGCAAGAGACTTCAATGAAGTTGAAATAGGATTAGTCAACATTCCAACCATATTTTATGGCTCCTCGATTAAGAAGGGCACCGTTGATTTAAGATACTATATTACCGGAACTCTTCTTGCGCAAGCCAAGGATGAAAATAAGAATGGATTGTTGCGATGCACATACGGCACTTCCTCGGTTTCCGGAAGCGTTGTTGGTTTAGTACTTTATGATGAGGGAATCTTGATCCTCACATCCTCAGTTGAATTATCTTCTACTAGCACTGATCAATATCTCGGCCCGCCGGCGACGGAGCTTACTCCTCGCTGGACCTTCTTCGCTCAGTCGCTTAGCGGCTCGGTGCTGAATAACTCCGGTCCAGGCTTCGGACCCGCTCCGGACCCCGCCGCAGGATTAATCACCGCCCCCAGCGCCTCGTTTATCATGGAGATGAGCGGAACGTCCACCACACAAACACTAACGATGTTTGCGGCCGCCCGAAAGGGACAGCTCAACCAGTCTAATAACCCAACGTTCTTGCAGTACTCAACAAACAACTATGCCGCCACCGGCTCCAGGACTTATATCGAAAACGATAAAATGCAAATTAAAAACGTTGTAAGTTCCTCATATCCCGATCCAACCGGATCCTTCGAGAAAACAACTTATATATCCAAGGTGGGTGTATATGACGAGAACAAGAACCTTATTGCAATTGCAAAAGTCGCAACCCCGCTAAAGAAAACAGTCGAACGAGACTTCACGTTTAAAATTAAGCTCGACATCTGATAACATAACAGGATGATTTTAGGCTTAGACATCTCAACCAGCATTACTGGCTACACTATATTGGACAACAAGGGCAATATAGTTGTTTGTGATCATATCGATCTACGAAAGGAAAAGAATTTCTTTTTAAAGGCTGCACAGATCGAGGGCACCCTTAACGAATTAAGATCTCAGTACTTTATAGAGAAAGTGTATATTGAACAATCACTTCAGTCATTTCGCTCGGGCTTTTCCTCGGCACAAACGCTTTCGTTATTATCAAAAATAAATGGTATTGTGTCGTGGATCTGCTATAATATCTTTGGAAGCGAGCCCCTATACTTCGCCGCCACCTCCGCCCGCAAAGAGTGCGGCGTCAAGGTCCCCCGCGGACAAAAAGCAAAAGAGGTCGTCTTGCAGTTTGTGCTTGACAACGTACCCGAGTTTGATGTAGAATATACAAAGTTCGGTAATCCTCGTCCTGGATATGGGGATCGTGCCGACAGCTACGTTATAGCAAGGGCAGGCTGGATTCGTGAGAGACAAGAAACTAAAGATACTGACTGAGATTCTTGGGCGACCTTACAAAGCCCGAGAAGAACTCCTATTCCATTGCCCCTATTGTAAGCACCATAAAAGAAAGTTCTCCGTCAATCTGGAGAAGAACGCATTCAAGTGTTGGGTGTGTGATACACGCGGCAAGAATATCTTCCGTGTTATCCGCCGTTTTGGCGAGCACCGACACAAGGCGCTGTGGGGCGATTTAACGGGCGAGATTGAGTTCGACAGGCTGGAAGACCTGTTCGGCACCGAAGAGCCCGTAAAAGAGACCCTGGAGCTTCCTGAGGGATTTGTGAGCCTTGCCAACAAGGATGTTCCCCCCACCGGCTTCGCTGCCCGCAATTATCTGAGAAAAAGAGGCATCCGCAAACAAGATATTGTTTGGTGGAAAATGGGCTATTGTTGTTCCGGAGATTATGAGGGAAGAATAATCATTCCATCCTTTGACGAAGACGGTGATCTGAACTACTTTATATCACGGTCCTATGACAAAGCCTTTTATCCGAAGTACAAAAACCCTCCAGCTAGCAAGAACATTGTGTTTAATGATTTGTTTGTGGATTGGAGTTCGAACATTATATTGGTCGAAGGGGTATTTGATGCGATTATTGCTGGCCGAAACGCGGTTCCTATCCTAGGCTCTACTCTAAACGAACACTCGCTTTTGCTCCGCAGGATCGTGAAAGAGGATGCCGGTGTCTATATCGCCCTCGATCCGGACGCCACAAAGAAAGAGCTTGAGATTATCAAGACGTTACTTGATTTTGATATTGAGGTTTGGAAGGTAAATATCGGCGACAACGAGGATGTTGGCTCGATGGATAAGGAGCAATTTCAGAAATGCCTGGAAAATGCTACTCTTATCACTCCAGACAACTATTTATTGTTGACGCTTGCGATGTCAACCTGAAGAATGAAAGAGAATTATTCACATCTACTAGCCGAGTTCAAGCTGCTGATCCGGCAAGAAATGTGGAAACGACAACTCATTCGTGAAGCTAAAGATACGTTCGGAAAAAGGAAGAAGCCAAATGAAGATAAGCAAAACAAGACTTAAAGAGATTATCAAAGAAGAACTGAGCACCCTAATGAATGAAAAAGATGAGAATTGGGCCCAAGAGGCATCTGCAGACATCAAGGAAAAGGGCACCGAAGGCGAATTCACGAAGTATTGCGACGGAGATGTAACACAGGCTTGTGTTGATCGCGCAGCAAAGGGAAATTCGACAAAGCGAAAGCGTCAGGCTGCATTTGCTGCCAACATCAATAGTGATGACGACTTAGTATACCCCAAAGATGAATCAAGCGAGGATCAATAAAATGAAAATAACGAAACAAAGACTCAAGGCTATTATTAAGGAAGAACTAGCAGAGGCAGACATCGCCAGCATTAGAGCCGACCTGGACCGGCCGCCCGGAGAACCGCGCCCCTCCGGAGAAGAACAGCGCGCCGCCACCGAACGTCGCCGTCGCCTAGGCGACGAAGCAAGATTACGAAGCGTTGCTACGACATTAGGCGCCGGCCCCGATTTTGCCGAGAAGATAAAGGAAGGCATTATGAATGCCGTCGCCAGCGAGGGGATGGGCTATTCGCACTCCTTAAATACAATTCTTGATGCCCTAGAATCACTTGGAGCCACCGGACAATGAAAATCACTAAACAAAGACTAAAAGAAATTATTAGAGAAGAGCTTTCCCGCGAAGGGAAGCGAACAGACATGTCAATGCCAGCGCTAACCGACGATGACTTCGAGCCTGAGTTGCCCACATACGAAGGCGAACCCTTTGGAGAGTACGACTTAGAAGCAGAGAATGAGAAGGGCAGGCTTGCTGCAGCCGAAGCACTAGGGATAGACCCGAAAGATCCATCTCTCTGGGAAAAGATCCTCGCCGCAGTTGAGAAAGCTAATCTGTTCCCCCGAGCGGAGCAGTAAAATGAAAATCACCAAACAAAGACTTAAAGAGATCATCAAGGAAGAGCTATCCACAGTTCGCGAGAGCGACTGGTATGATGACGAGAACGAGACCCGCGCAGACAGGAAGTATGCCGACAGTCAAGCCGGCTTAGGAGACCTCCAGTCGGACGAAAAGCTCACAGGCGGCTCCCCCGAAGAGCGGCTGCTCATACTTATGAAAGCAAGAAAAGTTCTTGCGGCTATGAGCAAAGAAAAGTTGACAGCACTCAGTAAGAGCTTGGATGCCGAGCAGGTTGCTGTGCTT
>Ga0080013_1000452_pt1 | contig 58195 bp, 79 predicted proteins | sample ETNvirenome_6_85_FD_69236 | JGI IMG/M metagenome (GOLD analysis project Ga0080013, IMG submission 69236) | Marine viral communities from the Pacific Ocean - ETNP_6_85 (SPADES assembly) (version 2) | ecosystem: Environmental > Aquatic > Marine > Oceanic | place: Pacific Ocean | collected 2013-06-19 | reverse complement strand
GTTTGTTGGACTGCCGTAAATTTCTTGAAACTCTGCGAACGTACCAACATTAAAAATTTCATCTGTTGGCCCTTGATCAGAGAATCCGGCGATAAATACACTTGTTCCTACTGCAGCAGCGGGACGCTGTGTTAAATCGATTTCCCTTATTTCTACACCTGGTGATTGAATTGTTCGTCTACTCATAGTAAAACCTTTACAATTATTTATTGTTTTCCGTGGACATATTTTAGTTGATTTGGCGAAATTAGCATTATAATATAAATATATGAAGGGCATCATATTAGCTGGCGGTACTGGATCAAGAGTTTATCCTAGTACAAAAACGGTTTCAAAGCAACTTTTACCAATTTACGATAAGCCTACTATCTATTATCCTCTATCAACTTTAATAAAATTAGGGATAAAAGATATAATGATTATAACAAATGCTCAAGCATACCCTCATTTGTTATATTTGTTTCATCAAGCAGATAAGCCGCGGCCATATTTAGGGATTAATTTTACTTTAAAAGTACAAATGTATCCGGCTGGTATAGCTGAGGCATTAATTATTGCTGAAGCTTGGCAAGGGGATGATGATGTATGTTTAATCTTAGGAGATAATATTTTTACTGGTATACGTAAACCGGAGCTTAATAATGGTAATAAGGCTTGTGTTGTAAGTTATAAGGTTTCAAATCCATCTGATTATGGTGTTATAGAGCTTGATGCAACTGAAACAATAGTTTCTATAGAAGAAAAACCAGATTGTCCGATGAGTAATTTAGCAGTAACTGGTATTTATTTTTATAATAATACAGCAGGAGAGCGAGCGCGCGCGTTGAAGCCATCTGCGAGAGGTGAATTAGAAATTACTGATTTAAATAAAAGTTATTTACAGGATAATGTACTAGGTCATAGTAGTTTAAATAGTAATTATGCCTGGTTTGATACCGGGAATCCGGATGAAATGTTTGCTGCTTCCATGTATGTAAAGTCTATACAAGATAGAACTAATACAATGATTGGTTGTATTGAAGGAGAGTCATGGAAACAGGGTAATATTAAATATGAAGAATTACAAAAAATTGTCAATAAAATGCCTGCATGTTCGTATAAGACAAATATTGTAATGAGTTATTATTTTGATTAAATATTTTTATGGCAGATGTTGACGATAAGGTATCTGAAACCATAGTAGGAAAATATTATGTAGATACGCAATGTATTGATTGTGATTTGTGTCGCGAAACAGCAAGAGATAATTTTACCAGACAGACAGAGGAAGGTTATTCATATGTTTACAAGCAACCTCAAAACGAAGAAGAAGAGAAGTTATGTAAAGAGGCTATGGAGAATTGTCCAGTCGACGCAATCGGGGATGATGGTGATGCCAGATAATAAACGCGAATCTCGTGCAAGGGGCCTTGTACACCGAAATGAACATTGGATTCAAGACCCGGTCGGGCCCGATGCTCCATACCACCAGTGGTACGGAATACTTTTATATGCATATAGACAACATGATCTTGATGAGGGAGAAGAAACGGATGGTTGTCTTGTAGAAGGGATAGGTGATGATGATGATGCTTAATAAAAAGCAAAAAATCATTTGGACTATAACTGTAATAATTATTGCTATAATAAATGGGATAGTTATTGGTAGGCATTTAGTATGAAATGGTTCCCAGGAGATGATCTTAAGTATACTATTATTATAGGTGCGGTAATATTGCTTATAATAATTTTTTCAAAATCGTGCGAGTATTATGCAAAATACTCAAATTAATTTTGCTTCTATTCTTGTAAACTCAAAAGTAGCCGATGAAGTAATTTCTTCGCTAATAGCATAGTTCCATTTAATTTCAGCTAATTTAGTTGGAAAGGCTCCAATATAGTCCCATTGAATTTTTCTGTTTTCATATTCATCTAAACCGAATACTGTTAAATTAGATGAATATATAGGAAGTTGCTGAGAAGGGCTTGATAACTCTTGAGCTGATTTATATTTTATAATATCGTCTTCATTAAAGTTACCAGTTTTAATATCATTAATAATATCAAGCCATTTATATATTGCCCAATAATTTTTAAATTCGTTATCAATTTTAAAATCTAAATTTAGAGATTCATATGCTGGGCGCGTGTGAGAGCTAACTTTTATAGTTTGTGCTCCATATGGAACAGTTTTTTCAGGTATACTAATAGTAGGTGTAACAGCTCCAGCAATACTAATTTCTAAGCTATTAGCGTCAATTCTATTTGTATTTCTAGTTATATTATCTACAATATTTTTTATACCGTCGGGTAAGTTTAAAACTAGTATAAATTTATCTTGTCTATTTTTATTAAGTGGTGCTTGGTTCATACTTTAACATATCCTTGTGCTTCTAATTCGTCCATATCTGCATTATAGTTAGGCCCATCGTCTTGATTAAAAATATTTATATCTGTAAAGTGAACTTCATGTGGTTTCCAGGTATCGTCAATATTTTGCATTTTATACTCTTGCAAGAAGTTGCTAAACTTTTGATCGATATATGGTCCTAGTTCTATTTTTGCGGGTCGTTGATTGTCATCAATTTCTAGGACATTGTAATATTTTTGTATAACACTATTTTCTAATATTAATAATGCCCATACCATTGCCATAACTCTATCATCATGCTCAAATCCAGGTTGTGCGGCCCAAGACCCATTAGGATATCTTACAAAATTTTTCATTTCTACGACAGCAGGTTTTGATTGTATATCGACACACTTAATATCATTAACCCAATATCTCATATTAGTAATACCTTTATATTTGGTATTAGTATGAGCATACACTCCTATCCTATCATATTTTATTTGACCTATTTTAGGAGACCAATTAACTATGTTTTTATAATTATATTGGTGATATAAATTATCGACCACCTGACTACCACAATTATTTCTTTCTATTAATACCGGAGGTGCTCCCCAGTGATAACATATATCACGGACCTTAGTAGTAAACTCAAATGGATTGATTTCATTAGATGCATATTCTGCGACTTGTTTTATATCTTGTAAGTCAGTTATATCTAAGACTTGTATAACGCTAAAATTTTGACCAACTCCTTCTGCTACATCAACTCCAATAGTATATAAATGATCTTTATCGGGCTCAGTCCATATCTTATAACAACCGTCATCGAACACATAAGTGGGTTCGGTTGTCTTTGCAAATAATTTTTCAAAAAAGATTTCATCAATAAATGAATCACCAGTATCGAGAAACTTACAATCAAACTCTTGCGCAAAGGCTTCTTCACTGCCTATAGATCTAATTGTGTCACGTTTCCATTTTTCATCACGACCAGGAACTTCATGCCATAATATTTTTTCTGCTTGCCAGTTGTTTATTCCTTTTACTGCTTCTGTGTATAATGTATGAAATAAATTACCACTACCGTTTGGAGTAGATGCTACAAATATTTTAGATTTTGTTGAGGCAGAAATAATAGGATATACTGACTTCCAAAAAGATTCAACGAGATTATTTGGGATGAACGCTAACTCATCTAAAATTAGTACATTAACAGATTCACCACGACCAGCGTCTGAGCTTGTAGTACTAATACCAATACTACTACCATTGGCTAATTTCATAGAAGTTTTACCATACTCTACAACTCCCGGTTTTAAATAATTTGGTAAATTCTCGTATGCAAGTCTAACTCGTGAAAAAATACTAATAGCAGTTTGTTCTTTATTAGCAACAATTAATATACGTTGATCGTCTTGAAAACAAGCAATCCATAAAGCATAAATTGTCATCATAGTAGTTTTTCCTGTCTGTCTACTAGCTAAACAGGCTACAAATCTATAATCTCTTAAACTACGTAATACTCTTTTTTGATAAGAATATAAAGTTATTAACATTTTGCCTTGATCGAGATTAACAATGTGAAAAAAGTTTTCTGCAAAATGAAGAATATTCTGTCTCGCCTTCTTAAGAGACTTTACCATCTCGGGAGTCCACTCGTACTCCATATTAGGGTTAGGTAGATTTGTATTACCTAAATAAAATTTATCGTCCTTTTTTAGCCTCGGCACTATAAATATTTACATGAACAGCAGAGATTTAAACTCTATTAATGAAGCCTTTGCCAAATCTACGGCAAAGGTAGATGCTGACGATACTACAGAGTCCGAAGAAGTCGTGACTGAAGCGAAGGGCGACTACAAGGTAGACCCTTCACGCCGCGGAACGCAACAGAATTCAAAGGGTTACGGTACAGGGAAATCAATGACCGCGAAAGGTCGCAAAAACAGAAGGAGGAAGAGACACGAACGACCTCCCGCTGCCGATGCAGGCGACGAAACGGGTGATGATGATATTGAAGTGATCAAGTCAAAGAAGTTAAAGGAAGATCTTGGACCAGATTTTGGTGATGAGGCAGATTTCGGTGATCCTTCGCGTCATAGTGGTGACTATTTAGATGATGAGCCATTAGATGTTGGAGATATAGTAGAGGTTGAAGGTGAGGATGACGACTTTGTAGTTCTTAACGTTGATGGAGAGTGGGTCCAAGCTGCTGCGGTAGGTGATGGAATTGCGGTTAAAAGAGATAATGTTGTAAAGAAAGAGTCAGTTAGAGTTGAGAGAAAGTTAGTTACATTAAAGGAAAAAAAGAAAGTTATGAATTTTACAAATATAATGGATGAGTATGAAAGTCGCTTATCTTCAAGTGGCAAGGGATTTTCGTTAAAATCTAAATTAAATGAAGAAGATGGAACGTCGTTTGACCAACCGGATGAAGGTGTTGGTCCGAAACTAGATAAAAAGAAACAACGACCAGTAGATGAGGAAGATTCTACAAGTCAAGAATCATCTACAAAAAATATTGATGGCGAGGTACAAGAGCCAAAAGAAGCAGACAAGGCAGACGAAAACGCAAAAGAAAAAAATCCTGAAAAAGAAGAGAAAGTAGTTAAGGATAGTATAAATAATTCTAACAAAGGTAATATTATGTCAGAAGATAAATCAATATTTGATAAGCTCTATGAGCAAGTTATGAGTGAAGACGACGATTTCGGTGCTGAGCTAGGTATACCCGGTGATGATGGAATCGCAGTTGGTGATGATGAGTTTGGCGATGAGGGTGGTGAAGACATCACTGTAACGTTAACTCCTGATCAAGCGGATGCTATTCGTGCAGTGGCTGATCAGCTTGCCCCGACCGACGATCTCGAGGATGAACTTAATGGTCTTAATGGTGAAGAGGAACCAGAAGAGGGATTTTCTCGCGAGAGTGCCGAGACAGTAGCTGAGGGAGATGAAACATCGACCGGTAAGCCAACTACAGACGGTAAAGACGTTGGCAAGGATCCTTCTGATGGCGCCGGTAACGCCACGGAACTACCGGCTGATGCTTTAGGTGGTAAGTCCACAGGTACAGGTGATGCGAAGGTTACGGATGACGCACCTACAACCGGGAAACCAACCACTGACGGTAAGACCGTGGGCGATAAGAAACACGGTAAAGGTCCGTTAAAGGCTAACGCCAAGACATAAGATATATAAAAATACATAGTACCTTTGATAGCCCCCTACATTAATGTAAGGGGGCTTTTTTTATTAAATAATTAAAATGTTATTCACTCGGAAATTCCTTGAAGCTTTAGGGTGTAAAAATTTATACAAATTGAGAGGGAGTACGGGTTCTGGTAGAAAGCATCAAAATTTGTTACCTGCTAGTAGTCGGGCGAAACCTGAGCCAAACAGTTTTAAAATCTTAAAAGCATCTCAAGCAGGTATACATCGTTTAAGTGTTCAAGATATACAAGAACTAAAACAATTATATGGAATTACAGATCTTGAGAAAGAAGGATCTAGAAATTTAGGTAATACAGGAATAACAATGTATATTGATAACAATCAATATTTTATTAAAAAGTAATGGCATCGGCATGGAGTACAGATACAGTTACGGCAGTTAACTATCATAGTGACGCAGAGGATATTATTCGGTTTAATAATAAATCGCTTGGTGATAATGAGCGTAATCAAACATATAAAAGATGGTGGAAGGAGCAAGTAAGATTATATGGTACGCAGGTAAATTATTATGCTCGTAAATTCGATATAGATAATACTGATAAAGTATATGGTGAAAATCCATATCAAGGATTTTATCCAAAAGCTACGTTTGTAATGTTAATAGATTTAACAGACGGAGCAATAACATATTCGCAATATGGTTTAGTGTCAGATGATGAATTAACAGCTATTATAGATATTGAAACGTTTGAAACTGAGTTGTCAGCTACTGATTATACCGGGCTTGCTGAGCCAGATACTGGGTCGTATATGCTGCATGGTAAATACCCGACCCGGGCGGCTATAGCACCTGGAGTTGGTGATACGTTATGTAAAGATATTTGGATTGATGCTGAGGGAACCGGTATTCAAATTTTATCAGCTGGTGATACTTTGACGTTTCAATCAGTATCTGGTGGTACGCATACCATAACAGCGAGTTCAGCTGCTGCAAATCCTGATGCATTGTTTACAGCGGCAGTGGCTGCTGGAACACATTTTGACGTAATAGTATCTCCTCAGTCACTGGGACCACAGACTGTTCCTTATAACATTGCTGTCGCTATTAATCGTTCATTAAGTGATGTTTTTGTAGCTGAATGGCGTAATCGTTATAAGACTTCTGGTGTATCGAGTAGTGGTACTGTTTATGGTTTTCGTATAACTCAAAAAGCAAAAGTAACGTCCAGTACCTCTTTACCTTTAACAATTACTGAATCTGACACTAAATCTGATGGATATTGGACCGGAGCGGTAACCCATAATTTTGATGAAAAACAAATTGCTGAGCCAAATGCAGGCGATGTATTTCAATTAATTGAATACGGTGATGACCGTCCTGAGGGTAGAAATGGTAAGATATTTGAAATCACTGAGCGGTTAGATGAAAGTATTAACGAGATAAATCAATTACAAGGTCATTATGTATTTAAACTCCGAGCTCGGCGTAATGATCATACGTTCTTACCCAAGGCTATTGGTCCTGGAGATACTACTGCAGAATTAACCCCTGAGGCGAAATCTACACAGGTGACTGATGCTTCTGGTATGGGTAGAGTAACTGACCCAGATGCTGATTATGGTAATGATTTAGATACAGAGCAAGCGAAGTTTTTTGAATATGGATCTAACGACGATGTGTATGGAGATTATTACTAAATTCATATTCTACGTCCTTTAATACAGAAGGATATCTTTCATTAATATATTTGTTAATAGGAATCGGCTTTAGACAATCTTTTGTATGTCCTATTTTTTCTGCTTTTTCAGCAATAATATTTACTGCTTCAAATAAGCACAACCATCGTGCCAGTTGTGAATAGTCTTTAGTAGGTTTTTTATTGTTCATAAATCATTGTTGTTGGTAATACAGTACTAATATCAATTTTTACTTTATTCTGAGCATCACATTCTTCACAATTAAATTCATTGTCGTCCTTTGTTAATATTACATATACATTATTCATTTTTTTACATCCTTGACATTCAGCTAAAATCCGATTTTGTTCTGCTAATTGAGATAAATGTAGCGCCTCTTTTTCTAAATTTAAGCGAGCGATATATCTAAGAATATTATTATATAGAAAAAAGAACAGTATTTGAGCCCCGGTTGCTCCTATGAATACTTTTATAAAGCTAGTAAGGGAGGGATAAAATAAAACTGTTATACCGCTAATTGAACTTGAAATTAAAATTAAAATTAATAAACTCTTAACTATCTGATTCGTCATGATCTAAATCTTCCGACACTGATTTTATAAGATCTTGAATTTTTTGCAACTTTAAAGTTGCGGCTTGTACAACTTTTTCGTCTAAGTGGGTGGAAGGATTTTCGAACAGCTGAACTAATAGCCCAGTAGCATCCGCTATATTTTTATAAGCGGAACCTAATTGTTCAATTAAATGATCACCTGGAAAAGGAACAAGGTCAGCTGAAATTTGATTATAAGTTGCTGGACTAGCCTGTGCAATATCAGCTAATGTTTTTGTAGTTGGTCGAACGTGTCTAGACTTCACGTCTTTCCAATACTTGTTAGTGTACTTATATAAATCTTCGAAAAGTATGCCTTTCATCATAAGTATTTATTAAATACTTACATGGGAAAGTTTGAAAATAAATTTTTATCTTTACTTTTAGAAGATGAATTTGATGCACCAGGCCCAGCTGCTGCTCCCGGACCCGCACCTGCGCCAGCAATTGATGCGGAGCCGACCGACGATCAACAATCTTTTGCAAATGCTTTAGATGAACCAGATCATGCCGACGATTTTGAAGATGTAATAGATCAGAACCCGAACGAGCAACAAGAACTTGAAGATTTACAAGAATGGATTACCAATATTGATGAGGTATTACAATATCTTAATGGTGGTATTTCTAGTGTGTTAGGTAAGTTACGAGATGATAATAAAGTAGGTACTATTTATGCTGATGTTTCTGATGCTACAAAAAATGAAGTTTTAGATGTATGTGAGAGATTAGCAGGATTAAATCAAATTTTTAAAAACCTTTATATAGAAAAACATAAATAATTAATATTATGGCAAATTCAGGAAGACGAGCGGAGTTACAACGAGGAATAGAGACCCACGAGATCCAATCTAGAAAAGCACGTGTTGCTTGGAAAGCGACGAGATCGGCTTGGCAAGTGATTGAAAAGGAGCACAACGGTACTCCGTCTGCGGACATAATCGCGGCTCATGAGAAGGAAGAGAAGGTCGCTGAAAAGGCATATAGGGATGCGAAAAAAGAAAGAAAAGCAGCAGAAAAGGTATTAGCTCAATTTGATGCTGCAGAGGCTGCCAAAGATGCTGCTCCTGGAGGACCAGCGCCAGCACCTCCTCCACCGCCGAAGCCAGCGCCCAAGGCGTCGGGTTATAAGTCTGATCTTGATAAGAAATGGGCTGTTTATATAGCTGGACCAAAAGCGGCTACTGATAAAGCGTGGGCGGATGAAATAGCTGGGCCTAGGCCAGCAGGTTGGACTGGTTAATTAAATTCTAGATAATAATAATTTACCTTTTAATTCAGTATAACTATTGTTAAGTATAAACCGAGATGTAACTTCGTCTCGGTTTATTTTTACGCACAAATCATTAAAATCTTTAAAATTTAATAACTCTTCAGGCCATATAAAACACTTTTCTCCTTGACTGAGTAATAATTGAGTTTTTTGTTTTGCTGTTTCATCACAGTGTTGGTTATCAAGAACCCAAATACGCTTATGAAAAGGTTTTTGAATTATTTGTTGTTCTTGTCGTTTTGTAAAACAAGATCTACCTTTGCTGATACCACCTACTGCAACACCATTTTTAACAAAAAAACTATCTATTGGTCCCTCAAAAATAAAAATATACTCTAAAGTATTATCTATTTTATCGATATTAAATATTGTTTTATCTGCTCCTATTTTTGAAAGATATTTTGGCTTTGTATCTTTTTTATTTTGTTTTAATTTTCTTGATTGATAAAATATGATTTTATTATTATCATAAAACGGTATTATTATTCTATTTTTATGTACAAAATCATTTCTACTAAACCACAAAGATTTAGGTTTATTAATTGCTGTTAATAGTCTTCTCTCTTTGCATGTAATTATAGCATGTGTTACCATTGGTTCATGACTATAAAAACTGCACTGAACTTTATCGTATAAATTAATACAATCACCAGGAAGAGATTGTGGTGGTTTATCGGGAGTTAATTTATCTTCTGTTTCAACAGGAATGTTAAATGTATCTATATCTTTACATTCATTAATTATATCAATATAATTCTTACCTGTTACTTCTTGGACCCATTTTACAGGAGAACCACTCCAACCACAATTATGACAGAAAATATGATCTTCTTTTACTATATAGTAGAGTCTTCTTTTTTTATTCCAAGACTTACCTTCTCTACAAACAGGACAACCACCTTCATATACGTTAGTTAATTTTTTATACTTAGGATACCCCGCATATTGATAAAATTTTTCTACAATATATTCTTGTGGTATTACGTCATTTAGGCTCATCTACTGATCGGACATCAACTATTTGTTTTGTAATAAATTGGCCGGTGTGAGGATCAGTATAATGTGCTTCTGTACGTATTTCATCACCCATTCTAACTTCTCTCATTGTAGGTGCAATTGTATTACCAGCAGGTCCCATTATATTATTAGGATTTTTTGTATATTCAACTTTTCGCATTTTTAATCGCCTTCTTAATAATATTTATTATATTTTCGTTGTTATTAAACGATTCTCGCCATGAAGAATAATTCCTTACAATAGACCACATATTTAATTTCTTTGCTTCTTCTATAAATTTATTATGATTACTTTTATGAGTTTTACATTTTTTTAATTGTTCTTCATATATAGGTACCTCATCTGGATAATAATCATAACCAATTGATAAGTCCATTAATTTTAAGTTTCTTTCATAAATGACTTGCTGTTCTTCTGTTAATTTAGTTAGATCTAATTTTTTAAATCGAGCAAGACCATATTTAGGTATACCAGGTATATTATCAGATTTATCACCTGTTACAGCTCTGTAATTTAAATATTGGTCTTTAGATACTCCTGTATATTCTTCAAAATTTTGTAATGTAACTATTTTCTTTTTTATAGGACTATAGATTTTAGTATCAACGGATATTGTTTGTAATAAATCTTTATCAGTTGTTACTATAACACTTTGACCAGGAAGGTGTGCTGATAACCAAGCCATTAAGTCATCAGCTTCCATTCTAAGCGGAAACATATTATGTACACCTAGTAAAGAAATAATCTCTTGGATTTTTTCTGCATACTCATGTACATCTTTAAATTTATCGTCATCCCTATTCGCTTTATATTCTACGGTAATAACTTCATTCCTGAAATTAGTAGAAGGCCATTCTAATTTTTTATCCCATGTACAATAAATTTTTTTTGATTGAAATTTATCTACATAAGATTTTAGAGATCGTAAAAATAGAAATATTTGACCTGGACTGTTTGATTCGTCTAATTTAAAATTATTAGTCCAAAAGATTCGGTATAATAGATTGTTGCCGTCTATTATAAGATTATTTGCCCCACCATTTTTCATTTTCAATATACCACATTATAGTGTATCTTAAATCATCGGCAAATGTTTTTTGAGTTTCAGAAAATTCTAATTGATCGCCTGATTGAATCATCATGTCCCTATACGCTGAATCTCTTAAACTATATCTAAGATCATGACCTTTTCTATCTTCAACATAGCTAATTAACTTTTTAGGCTTTTTCAAAATCGTCAAAATTATCTCTACAATTTCAATATTAGATATTTCTGAATGGTATTCTGAGTCAGGAGCAAGGTTATATATCTTTCCTGCATCTCCTTGTGTTAATACGTTGTATATTTTTTCGCAATGGTCTTTGACGTATATCCATTGACGTATGTTATTACCCTTTCCATATACTGGAATTTGTTCATTATTATTAGCTTTGTAAGCAATAACTGGAATAAATTTTTCGGAGTATTGCCTGGGTCCGAAGTTATTTGTACATCTTGTTATAATAATATCCTTTTTATATGTTTTGTGAAAGGATAGTGCTAATAAATCTGCTCCTGCTTTTGTTGCTGAATATATAGATGATGGTTCTAATAAACTGTATTCTTCGCTCGGGTCTGAATTAAACTGTAAGCTACCATATACCTCATCCGTTCCTACTTGAAGAAACCTTGTACTGTCAGGTAGTTGTTTTAATAATTCGTATACCCCTACATAATTACTATCGATAAAGATATCACCAGCTTTGATACTGTTATCTACATGAGATTCTGCAGCAAAATTTACAATATAATCATACTCTTTATCTAATTTAAAATCTGAAATACTTACATATATTATATCTAATTTATTACTAGACTTTTTATACATGTCCCATAGATAGTCTTCTGTTTTATCAGACACGCAATATGCATAACTATCGATAATTGTTATTTCGCAATTTTCACATTCACGGTGAAGGAGCTCTACAAAATGACTTCCAATAAATCCTAAACCGCCTGTTACTAAAATATTTTTATCTTTCATGGTTTTAATGTGTTAAATACCTCATCAATATATTCTTGCGTTCTATAATTCCACCAATGATGATGAGCAAAGCTATCGCGAATATTTGATTCTGATGATTGTACGTTAGATACTACTCCTTCACTTAATTTTGGGTCAATATTTTGTCTTATATGTGGATATTCAAAATACAAATGTTTTATCATTTCTTGATCGTCAGCGCTTTTTTGCGAGCGTGGGTATTCAGATATTGTTGTTGGTTTTAAAAAAGTGCATGTGTTAAAAAATACTCTACTAAATATTGTATTTTTTATAATCATAAACCCAGTGCATAGCCCGTGAGAATCTGATGATATAGTTATATCTTTATGTATTAACTTTTTAGATTCATCGAATATATTATAAGTAGGATCTTTGATAACAATATCAATATCAGAATATATAATGTATTTGTAATTACGTTGTAGTTGTCTTGTGATAAGACTTAGTTTTCGAAGACGGCATATATTTGGCTCTATATCATCGATTAAAATATGTTTATATTCGTAGTTATTAGCTATAGCATACTCTTTAAAATATGGCTCAGTATGTTTATATAAATCATGATATATTGATTCAGCGGATGAATCGCGATATGTCATAAGTAATATACTTTTATCTTTCATCCGCTAATTCTTTAGTAAGGTATGTTTCTTTTTCACTTAATATTCTAATTAACGACTCTCTTTCTGACGGCATATCTAATCCATACTCTTTCACTTTATCTATTGATAAAATACAATTAGATCTATTAGCGACAATATGTTCCTTTAATTGATTATAGGTAATAAACTTCCAGTTCGGATTCCATAGTCCGTGTTTATCTAAGATGTCACACACTTCAGTTGTTTTAAGAGGATTAGGGTTGACACAATTATACACACCGTTAGGTAATTCTTCGATATTAATAATTTTATTAATTACATGCAGTAGATCCTCAATAACAGTTTTAGAGTTTACCTCTTCGAGAATATTATTATATTTTAAGATTTTACTTAAATAGTTTTTCTTAGAGTTAAAATCATTGCAAATTGGCATTCTTATACGTAAAGTATAAACGTTTTTAAAGTTCTTCAGGCATAGTTCTGCTGCATGCTTTGTTTTACTATACCAACTACTATCAGGATTAGTTAGTCCGAAATTTGGTTCGTCTTCTTCTGTGTATTGTACGTCTGTTGGTCCGTCATATATACACCCAGAGCTTACATTAATAATTTTTATATTATCTTTTACACAAAACTGAGCTAGCATAGTAGGCAGTGTTACGTTTAAATCCCAGCAAATTTGCTTATTCTCCTCACAGGCATCCACATTAGGAGCACCAGTGTACCCAACACAGTTTATTATCCATTTAGTTTGTGATCCGCGAAACTCGGATATTAAATTACTAAATAATGTTTCTTTTAATTTGTCGGGTGTATTATATGGATAGTTTGCTAAATGAACTACGTCATATATATTTTCTAAGTTTTCGAGAAAATACTTATAAGCTTTTTTCCCAATATAACCGTTACCTAAAACAACTATTTTATTCATCTTTATTCTTTTGTTCTTGTATGTCGCTGAAGAAATCTATACTACCTACTCGTCTTAATAATGTCTCTATAGCGTCATAATCTTGAGGAGTCTTACCTGAAACAATTACTACACTTTCTCCTTTAAGGTCATATCCAAGTAGTATAAATGATTTTAAATGCTCCGCTAAATAATCGTTAATAAACGACATATCTTGTTCTTCCATTGAATCGACAGACTCAGCGGCATTAATACTAGACTTTAATAAGTTATCAAAATTCCTAGGTTTTGGCATTTGTCTTTTCATTAGGTGTAATATTCTTTTCGATTAATTTAGTCATGATAACTTCCATGCTGTCAGTTTTTAATTGATAATTCTTAAAGTGACTTCCGTCATTTAGTTCAAATTTAAAGTCTCCACTCCAATCATAATTAACATAACACGTTATATATAAGGCATTTTGTTCTGGATTAATCATTATGGTCCATCGCCGAGGATCATTTGATGTATAATCTGAGAAAATTCTATTTACTGTATATCCGTTATCTCTTAAACGTTTAATAAAATACCCACATGTCGTGACTTTATTTTTCATTAGTTTTTATAACTCGTACTAACAAATGTAAGTTCGATATTATCAATATTAAGTTTAAGCATAAGCATTTTATATTGGTTATTTATATTAATAATTGCCTCATTAAAATTTAATATAGAAATAAGCCTAAACAACTCAATATCTAAGATTAATTCATAATCTAAATCTTGTCCATCATATTCATCCGCTAACAAAGTTGTATAACTATCTACGTTTTGTAGTTTTTTATCTGATAATTCAGCATATACATTTGTGTTTTCGGTTTTAATATATATTTTACTAGATTCAGTTACAAACGGAAGTGCTTTTAAGATTGCACTATTTTTTTCTTTTGTAAGTTTAAAGTTAGTGTTAAATGTAATATCATCAATTTTATTAAAATCAAATGCAGTATCTTTTGTTATACTACTATCAAATAAATGATATGTAAATCTATTAACATTACTATTATATTTTATACAATTTTTTTCTATTTCAAGATGTAAATCATTTTCGTCTAAGCACGATAAAATCTTAATTAATTTTATTGTATCAGGTAAGCATATAGTACATTGTTCTGGGTGATCGTCCCAACTGATCTTATATTCTGCTTTAAGAAAAATATTAGAATTATTATGAACTATAGTAGATATAGTATCGTGTACATCTAATGTCGCAGATGAATTTAATCTCGATATCGGATTAAGAAAATTTTGAATAAAATTATCTTTATTCTTTATTGGTAGAATCATTATTTTCGTTTAATTTGATTCGTATATTAATTTCTTTTGCGTTTTTTGCAATTCTCTTTTCAATTAAGCTCACAAATTTACTAATTTGTTTTTCAACGGCAGATACCCGCTCTATTAAGCTATTCAATAGAGCGGGATCTCCTGTAATTTGTGGCTGAGGAGCAACTGGTTGTTGATATATCTGCTGTTGCTGTTGTGGGAGTTGCTGTTGTTGATGTCGTGGTTGAGATTTTTTATATATCTCCTTATTTACAGGTATATCGTTCATTGTCGCACTTTTTTGAACAATATCCTTATTCAAGCTTTTCGCTTGGTCGTTCATTTGATGAATGAACATTTTTACTGCGACATCTTCGTTCATCTTTTATTCCAAGGTATCAAGCAATTCTTTAACTTTATCATCATCAATAGGAGTTGAATCAGAATCGATTTTTGATTTAGAATCTAAATCATCAAAAGGTAAATCATCTTCTTCAGGTGGAGTGCTTGTGGGTTGTTTTGGTGTAGTTTCTGCTGCAGCCTCTTCTGTAACGCCATGATAATGTTCATTGAGCATTGTCTGTAGCTCGTCATAACTTTTAACAGGAAAAACATTTTCCAAATCAAACGTTTGTTCGTAAACATCTTTAATAGTACTAGTTGTTACTCCTGCGATTTCAGAAGGCATAGCAAAACGAGAACTCACATATGTCGGATACCCGCCTTGCTCTTCAACTTTGACTCGAAAATTACAACCGTCTTTTGAGAGGTCAAAGATCCTTTCACCAAATTCTTCTGCATCTTCTCCTTCCATTGCCTCCATTACAATTTTATGTAATTGACGACCAAATCTAAGAATTTTCACTTTACCTTCATTTTCCGGATTATCAGGATCTTTTACTACATAAACATTAACAAGCCAATTTTCCTTACGATTTAAAGCTTTTGCCTTTTCTTTCTCTTCTTCAGAACCAGTACGAGAGAGTCTATATCGAGCCTCTGCAATAGGATCTCTTTCTCCCCATGTCTGTGGACTAATCGAACTTTGAAATTGTCCCGTCATTTCACTTACCCATCCATGCGAGTAATAATGAAAAAATGTTTTACTAGGATCCTTTACAAACGGTACAAGCCGTAATGTATACGTATTACCTGGCTTTAGTCGCATAATATTACTAGTTGAAGTTTGTTGCGCGGTCTGAGCCATCGCTCCTCTAATTGATTCAAACATATTTTTTGTTGTCATTTTGTTTTTAATATTTTATTTATAGTATTCGTTAATTTTATTCCCAAAGGTTTCATTTTTTTCGAAAATGTATATTTCGATCTCAAACTACTTAGAGTATTATAAAAGCTTCCACATACAAATTCAACTATATTTTTTTCTAGCTTAATATTTTTTTCTGATACATTAAGAGACAATAAGGAATAATAATTAATATCATTATTTTTTAAATCTAAAATAAAATTAGGATATATTCCTGACTGTATGTCGAGATATTGGTCACAACTTGTTAAATTATGTTTAATACACATATCGTAGATAAATTTAAAGCTGTTTCTTAATCTAGTAATATTAAATTGATGATCAGGTTTTGTTAATTCTATATCTGTCGTGTATTTTTTATATGTAGAAATAGCGTTAAATGTACTATAAAAGTCAAGCGGTACATATTTTTCTGAATATAATTTATATGGTGCATTAAAAAATATAATTGGATCTATTTTTTTATTTTTTAAAGTGTTTGATATTTTCTTAAGTAAAACGTATTTTGTATCGTCTAGTTTGTTAAAATCTTTTCGAGGGGTAAATCCTTTTTTATTTCTAGAAGTTTTAAGATAAATATTATATATATTTTTTTCAAATATCGATAATTTATTCATAAATCTATATCATTTTTCTTAAGATATTTAGTTATATATTTACTCTTATATAGATAGGGGTCATGTTGTAAAAATAATTTAACTAATTCAAAATTACTATCTAATAATAACGACCTTTTAAATAATTCTCTGTATTTCTCTTCTTTAAGAACTAATAAAAATACATTTGCGAGATTAATTTTTCTATTTTCGCAAATAGAAATAAAACTACATAACGTTAAAAAGACATGTATCATATCTTTTCGCTCTAAGATTGTATATGGACTATCCATTTAATGGTTCAAATTGTTTACTTAATGCTAATACATTATCGTTTAAGATACCTCCAGCAGCATATTCGTGACCTCCTCCATCACATATTTTTTTTGCGAACTTACTTAAATTAAAATCAATATTTCTATTTCTACGTAGATACACTCTGTTATTTTTTAGATTAATCATCATACATACATCACATGCATGATTATCAATTATAAATTGACCTAAATCATTAATATACTCGCTTGCAAATGTACTAATAAAATCGTATTGTTTCCCTGCTATGGAAAGTTTCGCCTTAAACAAGTCTATACTTTCTCTTAGTTTTTTAAATTTGTAAAAATGATAGCTAATTATTTTATTTTGTTCATTTGTGAATCCAAAGAACCCATTTTCGAAATCATTAATAAAATTTTGCAGTTTGTCACCGTTTGTATACCAGAGGTAAAAATTTAATTTATTACTTTCCGGGTATTTTAATTCATAACAATCATAATCATCCGCAAACGTTATTAATTTTTTTTGTTCTTTAGTTAAGTTAACATTTGGATATATATGATTTAATATTTGATAAATGTGCTTACTACATGATGTTTGCTCTGTATTGATAAATGTTTTTGCCCGGGAGTATTCATCTTCATGTGATTTGTGATGATCAAAAATAATTACATTTTCTTTATCGATTAAGTCTTTAATTTCTGTAGTGTCTAAATCAAAGAAATACACTCTTTTATAATCTTCAATTTTATTGTAGTTAAGCCATCCTAATAGTTTTTCACGGATATTAGAAACCTTTAATGTAACAGCTTTTGGTTTAGTTTGCTTAAACCACGTATAAATTAAATAACTACAGCAACCATCAAGATCTAAGTCGGTAAAGATTATTTCGTCTTTATTTATCATTTGTTTCTTTTTCTGTTAAAATATTGCCATAATGAGGCCAACCATAAACTTCTGGATCTTCTCCTAAATATCGCCAGCGTATTACGTTAGTATCAGGATTGCGTTCATATATTTTAGGTCGTGTTGATTTTTTATTGATATCTTTGGATGTCGTCATAATTATCCTTTGTAATTAATTCTTAAAGCCCAAAAACAAGCAGAATCTATTGATTGTTTTTTCATATCTCCTTGAATCGATTTTTTTAATCGGTCGTTATATTTATCTGGGTGTGTTTTTCTTTTGTCGGGATTCCCAAACATTGATTGTGTAATATATTTAAAATGAAGATTATTACAATCTTCACCGCAAAGCCCGAAGATTTTAATATCACAAAAATCTTTAAATAGATTTATTATTTTATTAAGAGCATTTTGACCGTATTGTCTATAACCGTGAGTTAGATATAGTCTAAGACTTTCCGGTGCAGGTACTAAATGTACTTGAGTAACAGGTTTTTTGTTTTTTAATATATATTCTTTTATTTGTGTAAAAATTTCTAAATCATATTTTATATGTTCTAACGCAGATTGAGACATAAAGAAATTTATTTTTTCTGGGAAAAATGATTTTAAATTATCGATATTTTTATCAATGTCTAATTTTATAAAAGATGCATTAGTATAATTTTTCCATTTAGAAGATTCTTGTAAGTCTATACCAGTATAAGATGATATAGATTTATTAGACCATTCATATAATTTTTTAAAATAACTTCCCGATCCACATCCAAAATCTAAGATATTTATTTCTCCTAACGTTTTTTTAATTTCTCGCCAATCAATATTCATCCAGAATAAATTGCTTACCGTTCTCGAGGGAGATGAGCCAACTTGGCCGAGTTTATTAAATGAATTATTTAATTGATTTTCATTAAGAGTAAATGTTTTAATTGGAAAGGGTGATGCGGGTTGATTATTAGCTTCTTCATTTAAGCGAACATATAATTTAAGCCGGTCTACGGTCTTTACTGGTTTGTCTCCATTTATATATGTTGACGTTGTTGATCTCTCTCTCACTATGCTTTGTAGGTATTTACATCACTCTTCCGAATTGTACAGCATCATTTTCCGCAGTATTTACATCTTCATTAACATTTAAATCGTTATTCTCCGTAAGAGTAAGAGTATTATAATCTATAGAGACTCGAGTACTACCTGTATTAGAACCAAATCGGTTTTTAATAATACCTATATGAAGCGCATCATCTTCTTCATCTTCTTCTGTTCTCCAAATACTTACTATAACATCTGCAGTGGCTCCTAATCCGTAACTTTCTCCAATCGCCTCTAATCCAGGACCTCCTGCATTATTACCTGTTCCGTATCCTGTTCTATTTACTTGTGTAGCAGAGATAATTGGGCATTCAAAAGTATACGACATTGCTCTTATTTGTTCAGATATACTCTTTATTCGTTCATAAGAATTATTACCATATGTACTTGCTAAAAGATTTAAATAATCGAGTACTATAATATCAGGTTTAAATTTCTTATTAATTAATTTTTTAATAAAACCTTCAAGCTGGATAGGTGTAATAGAGCTTGGAGCAAATTCTTTAATTATCATATTTGCTCTAGGATGGGTTATTTTAAATTTACCTACCTTTTCTCTTAAGTCTTCTACGTGATCATCTAAATGATTTACAGGTAATCCAGTAAGTTTAGATGTAATTCTTTTACAATAAATCATTTCTGACATTTCAAGAGAAACAACTAAAACATTTTTATCTTGGGCCGCAGCATGGCTTGCAATGTTACTTAAAAATATAGACTTTCCAACATTAGTAGGCCCAGCAAAAATATACATACTACGGCCCTGTTCTAGGAAACCTCCTCCTAGTCTTGCATCAAGCCAATCCCACCCGGTTTTAATCTTTTCTTCACGTGTTGTTAGATCGGTAATATGTTGTTCTACATCTTTAAAATAATTATGACCTACATTTGTTGTAATAGAAATATTACATGCTTTTGAGAATTTATCGTAAATACTTTTTACATCTCTTTCTTTATTATCAACGATTTCTAGAAATGTATTAAATACAGCTTGTTCTTGTAAGAATTTCTCTGTATAAGAAAGTAATATATCATTAGATAATTCTACTTCTAAAACATCAGTAATTTTTTTACTTGCTTGATAGTGTTCTTTGAGTTGAGATGTATTTAAATATAATTGTAATTCAGTGAGAGAGGGCCGTCTATTATTTTTTCGATAAAGAGCTTGTATTATTTTAATTATTTGTTGAAAATCTTTATTTTTAAAAAATTTATAATTAAGATTATCAATAATAGAATTTAGATAAACTTCGTCTTCAAGACAATTCTTAAAAACTACCTTTTCTAAATACTCTAAATCTATATCTAAGTAATTACTTTCGTTTGTTAGCATGTTCTAACAGAGCATTATAGAAGTAGTCTTCTGATTTGCTATATTCTTCTGTGTGGTTGAGTAACCCGGGTGATTCATGAATGATGTGAATAGGAGCTGTAGTTAAGCGCAAACCAGCTAAATGACAATCTAAGGAAAATTTTAAATCATAATAATGGAATCCTTTAAGATTAGTATCAAATTTTACTTTCTTCTCAGAAATTGATTTTGTTCGAACTGCAAAAAACACACCATCTAATAATATTACTTCTTTAGGTGTTTGTCCGAAGATTGTAGGAGCATAATCTGTATTATTATAATAATGTGACACTATACCAGACATAGTATCTGGCTTACATAATAAATGCCATAAACAAGGTTTTTGAACTTGTAACTTACTTCCTCCAGCGACACCGATAATATCAAATCCTCGCTTAAACGAATTGCGAATTTCTACTAAGAAATTTATGCTATCAATAAATACATCATCATGTACAAAAAGAATACAGTCATATTTTTTAAAATTTTCCGGGATAAGATAATTATTATAAACGGCGCATAGTCCACTAGTATTTTGATATGTAGGCTTTAAGTCGAAAGTAGTTATAGTGTTTTCTTCGTGATGAGTTAAGCTTTTATATAATTTAGTTGTTTTAAAGCTAGCCTCAGTATGTTCAGTAGCGACTGCTATGAGAGTTTTCATACAAAAAATGGAGAATTTAATTCAAACTTTTGTGTTTGGAAGAATCTATTTTTACTGAAATTAAATTCATATATTACTCCTTCTTCTGCTAATTCCCATCCGGGTAATTGAATAGAACTAAAAGAATTATCATGAGTAAATAATGTTGATCCTGATCTAAAAATTTGTAATCTACCCATGTTTGGTTCATACATCCAACATCCAAATGTACCTTCAAGTTCTGATAACGCGTTTTTAATACCAGACATATATATCAATGGTAATATTACGCTACTATCAACCTTATTTGTTTTACCTTTAAGTTCATATTTTTCTTGTAATTCATTAAAATTTTGTAATACTCCGTTGTGTGCTAAATATGTATTTTTATACGTAAATGGATGAGAAGTATCAGTATTAAATGTTCTAATTTCTGATGTAGGGGATTGTACATGTCCTAGATAATATATACAAAAAGTATTTTCTTCTATGTGTCTGTCAAAATCTTGTTCGTATTTTGTTGCTACTCGGATGCCGTTTTTCATCCCTCCCGGGAACAACATTGTTACGCTACGTACAAAGTTACCTCTTTCAGAGTTTTTTGTATATAACTCTCTAAAAGTTTTAATATCAGTTGAGCCAAAAATTCCACACATATCACTTTAATTGTATGAACTTTGTATCACTTAGGCAACTTAAATCTTTGCAACCTGCATATGAAATAGAGCTTTTAAGAGCTTTTTCAATCTCTCTTAATCTAATATTATATTCCGGTGCTAAGTCTATTTCTATTTGTTTACCTTCAACAAAATTTAATTTATTTCTTTTTTGAGTATATGATGTACTACCATAATATTGTTTATGCCCGTTAATATGTTTTGCTGGTGAGTCAATACAACCTGCAAAAAAAGATCCAGCCATTACGCAATCTGCTCCAGCAACTAAAGCCTTTGCAATATCTCCAAATTCTTTACACCCTCCGTCTGCCATTATTTTAGCTTTTGTTTTGTGAGAGCTAATTTTTAATAATGTTGAAAACATAGGTGTACCAAAACCGGTTTTATACCGAGTAGTACAAATAACTCCCGATCCAATTCCTACTTTAATAACATCCGCGCCTGCGTCTTCTAAAAATTGAAACCCATCGTATGTTCCGACGTTACCAGCAATAACTATTGAATCAGGGAAATGTTTTTTAACAAACCTAACCATATTACTGACTTTTAAATGATGCCCATGAGCTACGTCAATTGTAATAATATCAATTCTATATTTATTAAGTATAATAGCTTCCAATTGGTCATAAGACTCTTGGTTTACTCCTATACTAACGCTCACACAATTACAATTAAGGTCGTTAAGATTTTGTACTGTTTCAAATACATTATCAAACCGATGCATAATATAAAAATAATTATTATCATCTAATTGCTTGCATAGTTCGATATCTATTACAGTTTTCATATTAGATGGAACTACTGGTAAGTTAAATGAAAACTTCCCTAACTTAAAAGATGTGTCAGCAGCGTTTCGAGTATCTAATTGACTGTATTTTGGTACTAATAGAATATCAGAATATTCTAGTTCACCATGGAATGTCTGTTCGTTCATATTCAATTGGGTCTTTTAATTTATTATCTAAAAATCCTTGTATACGAGAACTACATGCAGTACAATAACCACAAGCTTTATCTTTGCCTTCGTAACACGTCCAAGTTTCTTCGAATCTTACACCGTTATCTAGTCCGAGCCTAATAATTTCCTTTTTGGATAGATTAATTAATGGTGCTTCTATTTTAATTCTATTTTTACGGTTTAAAGCAGTTAAATGATTAATTTGTTCTAAAAATTCTGCACTACCGTCCCAATAACCTGCTTGACTGTCTACGAGAGCGGATCCATGATACACCGTTTCTGCTCCAACAGATTCTGCATATGAACAAGCAATCGATAACATCATCATATTTCTAAATGGTACATAATTAACAGGTTGAGCATCCCCTAGAACATCTTTCGTATGAGCGACTTTAATTTTATTGTTTGTTAAAGAAGAAGTATTAGCAATTTTTTTGAAAAATTGTATATCTAATATTTTGTGTTGTTCAATAGTGTCATAGTTAATTAATTGAAAGCCGGCGAATTGGATTTCTTTACGATGCTTTTGACCGTAATCAAAAGTTATTGCATATATTTCTGTTGCCGCTCGTGCTACTATGCTTAGTATTACGGAACTATCTAAACCACCTGAAATAGGTACAACAGCTTTACTCATCTTCTTGTTCTAATATAGCGGAGTCACCTAATGATTTACCATATCGGTATTGCTCACTTATAGAAGATTCTATCTTAGGTAATATATTATTCCACACTTCCTCATCTTTGCGCCAATTTTTATAGTATCCTAATTTTTTATCTCCCATACTATATGTAGAACCATTTTGTTGTATAACTCCATGAGCAACCGCGACCTCTTTTAATCCAGAATATTTATCTAAACCTGTTTTAAAGTTTAAATATGCTTCTGCTTGTAGAAATGCAGGGATAAACCTATTTTTTACTGTAAGCATTCGAAGAGTAACTCCTGAATAATTTCTGCTTTCAGTTAACGCTTCATCGTTATCGTTTGCTGCGTCTGTTCTTTCTTTTTTAGCAGCCATTTGGACTAATAGAGAAGCCATGTACATAGGACCAGATCCTCCAGCTTGTTGCTTGACTAAGGTAGGATGGAGTGCACCAGGGTCAGCATATGTATGATTACTACATATAATAGTTGTACCGGTTACGGCAGCCTTATATGTAATAATACGCATCATGGATTTAAGCTGTTTAGCTCTGAGCCCCATGTCCATGGCTCCTTTATTAGCCTCAGCATCAGCAATTTCTTTTGAGGATGCTAAATTTCCAAGAGAATCAATTGATATAATAAATTTTCCGTGAAGTTCTGGCTCCTCTTCAACTCCGTCTAAGAATGCCATAATTTGATTACGACAATGTTCAACAGTATCAACAGGAACATATTTTACATTTGAAACATCTAGACCTACATTTTCAGCTCCTTCTTTTTCAATTGCGACTTCAGTATCAAATATTACCGGGACCATTCCGGTTTTTTGTGCCTTGGCAAGAATCTTATTTAAAATAAAAGTTTTACCACATTGAGCTTCACCAGCAAAAATTGTTATTCTACCTTTAGGAACTCCTCCATATAGGGATCCAGATAAAATAGAATTTAATACTAAGCAACCGGTATCAATCCACTCAGTTACATTACTAAGTGTATTTTCTTCAAGAGTAGTCGCGTTTTTATTAAGCTTTTGTAATTTACCAAAAACCTTATCGACAAGATTTGACATACTATTATTCGAATAATGTTACTTCAGGTACTTTTTCTTCAGATAAAGCTTCAGCGGCTGGCTCTGGGGTTGGCTCTTGTTTAACATTAATTTTAGCATTATAATGTATTAATATTTTATCTGAAATAGTGACTTCTACTTCTGTATATTGAGAAGTAGTATATTTAAAGACAGGAGGTTCACCGCTAGAGAATTCAGTAAAAAATAATGGCATGACATCTACTTTCATATTTGCAGCGTCATTCGGTGTTACCATAATCATTGCTGGTGCTTTAACTCTTAAAAATGAATCTGCTCGTTCTACTACTTCACCGAAACAAGTCCTACCTATACTATCAACGTATGTAATGATATCCATGTAATTATTATATTATAAAGTTTTTAATTTGCAACAGGTGTTTTAAAGAAATCAAATAAGTCTGTATTAACAGCTTGACCTGGTCGAAATGACTTCCAATTTACATTATCATAAAACCTATCAATAACACTATATACAATTTTTTCAAACATTTTTTCGTAGTCTATTTTAAAGTCCTGTTCGAATTCTGGAGGTATGTCATATTTAAAACCTAATGAATTTAAACCAAACTTGTTAGGAGTTACTGTATAAAAGTATCTTATTTTATCACCAGAGCTAATATATTCATGCTTTTTAGAAATATGATAATGATCTAGAAGCTTGTTGTAATATATAGAGGACTTAACATGAATTGGTGTTCCTTTTTTGACTACCCAGCCTTTAGTGTGTACGCTGTATTTTTCATATTCTTTAACACCCATTACAAATGCAATATCTTTTATAGATAATGACTTAAAAATTTCATATGTCTCTTCGAAGATTTCATTTGTAGTATTTTGATTCTCAGTCATAATCATATGCTCAATAATCTTTTTCACAAATGGTTTAATCGCATTAGGCATAGTCGTTCGAACCACTTCTACACCAGTATATTTAAATTTATTACAAACAACTCCTTCGTCGTCAAGTTTATGTAAGACATACCGTTTCTTTTGTAAGAAAATGCCTTTATCACAAATAGACTCTCTCTTGAAGACAAACCTCGGATCCTTAGTTAACAAGGTATTTCGTGCCCATTTTTCGATATGCACGTTTAAATCGTCTTCTATATCTTGAACAAGAGTATATACTTCTTCGTTAATATTATTATCCTTATGTAGTAATATACCTTTGTAGTCAAGTAGAGGAGTAATAGTACAATATGAACTATCCGTGTCATTATAAATGATCGGATCAGACTTTTCAAGATCTTTATCAGTTAAATTAGTGTTTCTTTTAAAATAATTTCTTAAAATAATATTGCTTTGTTTTATGACATCGCGACCTGTTAACGTAATTGACCGTGCGATGTCTCCATCCGCCATAGCAGAGTTTTTATTACCAAAATAACCATAAATACGGTTAATAAGAATTTTTAAAGTGAATTGCCAGATCCAAAGCTGATCAATCTTTAATTGGGTCTCTTTTATTTCTTTCGTTAATTTTTCTTTTGTATCTTTATTTTTTTCTTTTTTAAGCTTAAGAGACAATTGATGTTTTTCCTCACGAGCCTCGTTCCATTGTTGTTTTTTTCCTTTTCTTATATCATAGAAGTGATCTGTGATTCGCGGAAAAATTCCTTTAGTTTTTTGTGAAAAAAGTTTTTTTGCTCTTGTCACTGCTATTTCGTTCTTAGTGCACCACTTGTTAAAATCCCCATAAGACATCTCAATATCTTTGTTATTTACTGTCTTTATATATACTTTATTATTATCAGTCCCAACAATGCTTCCGATCTTAGTTTCTGGGCTTAAGTTAAGAGTAACCATTACACTTGGGTATAGTGAATTAGCATCAAAGGATATAATATTCTCTTGAAACCCGGGTTTTGGCTCACCTACATATGCTCCTTCATATTTACCGGACCTATCGTCCCCTTTTATAAAAGTTGGTATGATGCGTGGTGGGTCTGACTTTCTTGCTTCTACGATTGCACGACCGTTTACTGTACTAATAGTACCTAGGGCCGCGTTAAATGGGGTTAATCCTATGTACGATAACATTCTTGCCAAGTCCATGTACATAAGCTTAGCTTCAAGTTTAACCAGCAGTCTTACATCATGAATATTATAATCTACAAACTTGTCCCAATCATTGATAGACAGCGTTGCAAGGTTAGTTTCTCCTATATCTACCTTGTTCTCTCCTAGTTCTATGTGAGCTATGTTATCTAGCTTATAACTGTCTTTCATGCCCAGACTGAAGGTTTTATACACGTCAAGATAATCTAGCATTGATACCCCCTCAACCACGTATTTTGATGTTTGCTTACCAAAATTACCACGATACGCTCGTTGGTAGATTGGCTTCATGATTTCATCATGTACCGGTGAAAATAACCGAGTAGCGTCTTCCCCTAGTATGTTTCTAACTCGATTAATTACATACGGAATATCAAAAACCTCACTTGCCCAACCGGATAAAATATCAGGTCGTTCTTTGCAATAAAAATCTAAAAATTTCTGTAATAACTCGGTTTCAGTCTTACAGTGAACATATTTTACGTCGTCGGATTTTGGTTTATATTTATTAATTCCCCATGTAAAATACATTTTTTCTACAGTATCGTAGACTGTAATTACATTAATCATATGACTTGCTTCTTCAGGTTTTGGAAACTCATCAGGGGAATATGTTTCTATATCAAAGAACCATATCTTAAGAGGAAATTTGGTAAAATCATCTGTTTCATTTATTTCCCAAAATCTGTCAACTAAAAATTGTTGATAGGGAGAAATATTTTCATAAATTTTATGATCACTAAGATCTTCAATTTTCTTTCTTCTATCTAGTTCACTATTAGCGATATGTTTTCGAAGCTTTGTACCGTATAACGACGTTCCATCATATCGATTTGAATTTGTCTCCGAATAGAAGTACGGTTGATACGGGCAATCTGTTTCAATCCTAACACCGTTTTCGTCCCATGTATATAAACGCATGACACGCTGATTTGGTATGTATGCTAAGTTCCTATACATTCTTTATAGTATAAAGAATATGAAATGATAAATCAACTAATTTCGTTTAAGCGATTGAGGTTTTTTCTTTTTGGATCACCGTATGGGAATGAATATAATTCAGTGTAAAAGTTAATATTATCTTCCATCCATCGAGATTTCATATACTCTCGAGCTCGCTTTACTTCTTTTGTATATTTTTTATAATCGTTAGTTAGATATTCTATTTTGCTTACTAAATCATCTCCAGTTTTAAATTTATGAAATGCAGTACTATACGTACATAAATCTTGACAAATAGTCGGAATACCTAATGCACATCCTTCAATAAATTTTAAATCACTCTTTGCTTTATTAAAATTACTATCTTCTAATGGAGCATAAAACACTGTAGGGTTCATCCTGTTTATATATTCAGGATAATCTACTAAATTAGTCCATTCGTGATATTCGATCTTTTTTTGTTGAATTAAATCTCTTAAAGTTAATGGGAACCCGCCTACGAATACCCATTGAAATTTATCTACTGTTTTTCTTATTGTATCATTAATGTGATAAAAATCATCTTTTTGTTTAATTCTATTTTCAATATCAAAATGTGCACCACTCCCGCAATAAACTACTCGAGGTCTCTTTTTATTTCTCTGATAATTATCTTTAACTTTTGCCAGGTCAAAATATCTATCCATCCAAAGCTTTGGAATAAAATTAGGTACTACTGTTACATTCTTGTTACCAGTTTTTTCAATATAATAGTTTTGCATGAATTTATTAGTTACAGTAATTTCATCACATAACTGCATGATCTCCATACTTGTTTGTCTTATCTTTGGATCTTCGAATGCAAATCTAAATTTATTATAATGAGGTATATCTTCTTTAAATATTATATCATCTATTTCATATATAATTTTAAAATTGAGTTCTTTAGATAATTGACTTAACCACTTTATATAATTTGCTTGAGCTTCAGTTGCTTGTCGTTGAATTCGAACTGTTTTAACTCCCTGGTAGAAATTCTTATCTCCAATCATTACAGTACCACCTTGTATGTTTGCTTTACCGTAACAATTAAGTAATAACTCTGGCCAGATCATTCTCCAGTGGCCACACCCTGAATAGTCTGCGTAAAAGTTTAAACCTCGAGGTAGATCTGGCGCTTTATGGCTAGATTTTCCGGGCATGGTTTGCTGCTGCTGTGGTGGTAAGGTGAAAGATGGATTACCAATTGCCGGAGGCGCAAATGGAAGTCGAGGAGTCTGATGAAAGGAAGCAATCATTATATAAATTTATCGCTAATTATTAGATAAATCCACACGAGTAGTAATACTGTTCTTCTTTTCTAGAATAATAACTTCACCAGAGGCAGCTTTAACTGATTCTTTTCTATGAGAAATAACATATATACTCTCATTATGCTCATCAACTCGTTCTTTAATTATATTTAACACTAATTCTACTCCCTTTTCATCTAATGAACTATCTAACAGTTCATCAAACATTAATAAATTATATGCTACGTCTCCTTGTAGTCTTCTCATGTCTATAAATGTAAATAGAATAGCAAGATCTATATTCTTTCTCTCGGCGCCGGAAAAATTAAAATACGAGCATTCTTCGTTTTTTTCATTTACGATCTCTTCTTCAAAATATTCATTAAACCTACAAATACAATTTGCATCCATTTTTTGTAAATAGTATAATAAGCGTTTATTTAAAACATCTAAAATCTTTTTCACAATAAACGACTTTACACCTTCTTCTGATAAGATGTATTTTACTACTTCTAGAATTTCTAAATCTGAATGTATATTGTCTGATGTTTTTTCTAATTCATTTACTTCTTTTATTTTGATTTTTAATTTATTATCTAGTTCATTTACTTCTAAATTAGTTTCTTTTTTTGTTACTTCTTGTAATTCGTTTTTATTTTTATTAAGATCATTTTTAAGACTATCAATATATGCAGCGGTTATTTTATTATTATTATGAACTGTTTTTACGGTGGAGACGTAGGCGTTGAGTTGCGACTCTGCCGTAATACTATTTTCTTTTAAATTAATAATGTTTTTTTGTTGTTGTAATAAACTTTCAATATCTTGTTCGCAATTATCAATATCTTTTTTAATTTTATCTTTCTCTTGTTCTATATGATCTCTATCTTTGCTTGTAATTTGTCGTAAGCATATTGGACAATTATCATCATCTGTACCAATATTTGAGGTTTGTTTATTATAAAATTTTATTTCAGTTTGATGTTCTGTAATTTTATTTGAAATAGTATCTAGCTGGCTTTGTATATCTTTTAATTTATTTTTTATAAACTCTAATTTTTCTTTACTTTTATTATATAAATCTCTGTTTATATTTTTAATTTTGGTTTTGTTTTGTTCTATATCTTCGTTTATAATTTTTATTCTATCATTAATTTTATCTTTTTGTTCAATAATGTTAGTTAGAATTTTATCTTTTTGATCTTGAAGAAGCTTAAAAATATTAGTTGCGTGGTCAAAATCTTTTGTAATATGTTCATACTTTTTTTGTACATTGTTATATTCAGATCGAGCACTTAAAAGCATCTCAGAAAATATTTCTAAATTTAAAATACCTTCAATAAATTTTCTTTTTTCAACCTTTTTTTGTGCCATGAAAGGTAATGTAGTGTTAAGTGACATTATAACACAATTTTGAAAAACTTCCGGAGAACAGCTAAGTATACTCTTTATTTTTTTACTAGTATTAGGTATAGTGCTTTCAGTTACGTCTGTATCATTAACATACAGATAACACTTTGTAGGTTTTAGCTTACGTACAATTCGATAATTATTTGTTTTATTATTTTCATTTATTGAAAAATGTAACTCTACATATGTATTTTTTTTGTTTACAGAATTTACAATAAAATCTTTTGAGACCTCTCGTATTGTTTCACCAAAAATCGCAAAATGTATAGCATCAGCAATCGTCGATTTACCAACACCGTTTCTTCTATCCTCTTTATCTCTATTAACACCAGTAATTATGTTTAATCCGGTTTGAAAATTAATTTCAATTGGCTTTTTACCTATTGATAGAAAGTTACTAATTTTTATTGTGTTAAAATTTATATACTTCATACACTATGAAAACTGATTATATAAATGCACAGTTTTGTTTATTACTTTTTCTTTATTATCTATATCTAAAGAGTCTACATATTCTATAATACATTGCTTGACATTCAAGTCACCAAGTTCATTTGTTAGTTCAATATTATCGCCAATATTAAATTTATGTAAATAATCTGTTACTAAAGAAAATGGTGCTTCAAAATTTATAGATGCAATTATTTTATCGATTAAATTTGTTTTTATATCTTTATCTATAATAATTTTTATAGCTATCTTGGCCCAACCTATTTTTTTTGCTATAGCTTTTAATTTTTCAAGTTCACTTAAGTTTACTTTTACATGTATGGGGGATATTTTGTTATCGATAAAGGTATATTTTATATTTTGTTCATTAAAATCAAATATATAAAACCCTTTCTGATCCTGAATGTCATTAAAGTCCATTTCAAATGGGTTTCCAACATAAATTATCTCTCCATTTGAGTATTTTCGGCGTTGTCGTTTATGGAAATGACCAGATACTATGAGTTTAGACTTATTAAGTAAGTCGCATGACTGAATACCTGCCTCGCATACTTTAAAACTATTAAAATTAAAATTTTGAATTTCAAAATGACCGACTAATAAGTCACATTCTGGAATTTTATCTATATTTGTACCCCACGGACAGAAGCCAACCTGCTTATTAAAGATAGTTTGTATACACGGCTTATCAAGGATATTAATGTTTTTTCTATTATTTAAAATAGATAATGAATGTACATTAGAATTGTCCTTATAATAAGCATCATGATTACCGGGAATCATAATTATTTCAAACTCATTAAATAAGTCTAATACATCATTGGCAAAATGTAGGGATTTTACATTTATTTCATCTCGATAATGAAAAAAATCACCTCCAAAAAACAAATTAGTAATATTTTGTTCTTTTAGTTCGTTTGTGAACCATTTTGCCCACTCTAAAGTAACATCATGCCACTTTTCACTATTTTGATGTATGCCAATGTGTAAATCAGAAAAGAATCCGATTTTTTTATTGTTTTCAACTACCATTATGTATATAATTCTCGGTCGTAATCTTTAACTGGTTGTTTATTTACTATTTCTTCATCTCTAGCTAGCTGACCGTATACTTGTTCTTGATAATCATTAATTGTGTCTCTATATTTCTTTTCTTTCTTTATTCTATTAATAAATGCATGATAGGCGATAGTAGTAAAATATGAAAATGGATTTGATGGAGAATCTATTCTAAATTTTTTGTTGTTTACTGCTGCTATCATTTTTACAACAGCATCACCAATCATTTCATCTTTATAGCTATAATTTATAAAGTTAGGAGAATAACTTAAACCAACAGCAATTTTATAAACAGACATAGCTAAATCATCGATTAAGTCGTCTGTTTTATAATAATCTGTTAATTGTTGTAAAAATTCCTTCGGATTAACGTAATATGTTTTTTTATTTTTCTTTTTTGTTTTTGGTTTCATAATACTGCGTAAAAATATAATTTATATGCTCGCTGTCATATAATGATAGGCGCTGCTCCATGTGCCGTTGACCATAGCGTAAGTTATCAGCAATGTCAAAGATTGTAAGCTCTTTTTTATCAGAATGCAATCGTAGGCCTCGGCCTATGCTTTGTATTATTTTTATTTTTGCTTTTCCGCCACCTGCGAACATTATATAATGTAAATTTTTTATATTAATACCTGTAGAAAATATTTTAGAAATAGCGACAACTATTATATTATTCTGTTCTTCCATTAATGTTTGTATTTTTTTACGCTCAGATACCTCTACTTCTCCTTGAATAAAATATACTTGTTTAGTTTTACAAATATCTTTTAATGTATTAAGCAATAATTCACCATGCTCAATATAGTCGATTAATATTAACGCGTTCCTATCTAATTTATTTGAAAGCTTTGCTAATAAATTATTTCTAAAGCAATTATTGCGTATAAATTCATTTTCTTGCAAGTAGTACGCATTAGAGTTGCTTCCATGATATATTTGTGAAGATGGTGTGTCGTAATTTAGTTCTAATACGTGTACCTTTGCGGGTACGACATACTTTTCGTTTCTTAATTCATAAGCTTTTTTTTCAAATAATTGCGGTCCTATCTTTCCAAAAATATTCCACTTGTCTAATAAATCGTCCGGTAACGTACCAGTAAAGCCAAAGCGGTGTGAGGTAGTGATTTTCTTGAGAATATTATTTATCTTATTACCTCTTCTTACTTTATGTACTTCATCTACTATTAAAAAATCAATATGCTCTATCCACGAGATATCTTGCTTTGAGCTTTGTAGTATACCTAAATTAGCTATAATAATATTACGAGATAGTATTAATTCATCCTTCCCAGTATATTTGGTTGTAGAAAACGATACACCATATTGCTCGAAGTCAGATATTGTTTGATTTACTAATCCTAAATCAGGCACAATAACTAAGCCTTTAAAGTTTTTACTATAGTTTTTATAATAAAATTCTAACAAGCCAGCCATAGTTAAGGTTTTACCTCCGGCGGTTGCTAATATTATTGTGCCACGGCCAATGTCAATACATTTATTGATTATATCTTGTTGATACTCTCTGTATTCTAAATTTAAATTATAATCAATAATATTATCTTTACGTAATGTAGGTACTAATGAATTTTTTATTTCTTTTGAAAAATTAATTTCTATATTTTTTATTTTGCAAAGCTTTGCAATTTCCATTAATAATCCAATATCACATTTACCTTGTTGAGTAATTGCGTATGTTCGGTGAGGAACAAACCGTCCGAATCTTCTTTGAAAATGAGCTGCTTCGTTTTTTACACTAAAATGTTCTCTGATAATATCTAATTCAGGACCCTCTAACATAGCTTGAGAGTTTGAGCGTAATGTAATATTAATCATTGAGTTTCAAGCTTCATTAATTCGACTAAATTTTTTATATCATTTGTCGCAAAGCTTATATTTTTGTATATATTTTCTAAGAAGCTAATAATAAGGACTTCGTTTTGAATTTTTGAATCTATAGCTTTTATTTCGTTTTTATTTTGAACCGCCTTTTCTGCAATAGATCTATTTACGCGTACTGGTTCATCTTCTTGATACTTAGTTATATATCCCTCTAAGAGAGATGCTCGATCAGATTTAAATTTATTTAAATTAATTTTATGATTAATTAATCTGGCTGACCATTTATGTTTATTAGAAATCAATCGTTCTTGAGTGGAAGTAACTTCTAATCGATCTAAATTTGTATCAATACTCGCCTCTTTAAGGTATTGATTGATAATATCACCAATCTCCATTTATTTATTATAGTATATTTATGTAGAAATCAACTAAATAATTATATGCCGCTTAATTTATTTGATCAAGTAGTTACACAATTATTAAATGATAACACTGTTGCCTCAGCTGGGCTAGGTCAAGGCACAGGTGAGTATAATAGTGGAGATACATATCAACCAGATGATGCGAGAATACCCAATGTATTAGGTGCTACTATAGAACGCAAGGGTAAGGTAAAGAAGGAAAAGAAAAAGCGTAAAAAGAAAAAACTTGCAAGGTCTAGCTAAGTCATAAGTAATTATATAATGCCGAGCGCGGCCAAACAAAAAGGTAACAGCTGGGAGCGAGAAGTCGCAAAAGATCTAAGTGAGACGTTTAATGAGAATTTTATTAGAGTTCCAAACTCCGGTGCCTATACTGGAGGCGCTAATTTTCACCGACTTGATCGATTAACGGAAGATCAAAAACGTATGATGGATGGAGATATTATGGTACCTCCGTGTATGTCTTCCTTTAAGATCGAGTGTAAAAGCTATAAGACATTTGATTATCATAAATTATTCACTAATAATTTAACTTTAAATAAATGGATTAAACAAGCTGAAAGTGAAGACAATTGGTTTCTAGTTATTAAAGTAACTCGTAAAGGTAGTTATATTTTATTTCCAACAAACTTATCACATTATTTCCGATATAAAAATTACTTGCGTTATACTAGCAAATATATTATAACTAGTTACACGGATTTTTGGAAGAACAATGCAGATAGAATTAGACAACTTAACGAAAAACACACATCTAAGCCCGAGTCTCTCATATAGGTTACCTAATTCACTCTTTAATATTATTAATTTTACTCCGGTAATAGAGCGTATTCATAATTCGTCTATAGATAAGGTATCTGAATTTGACAATGAATTAAAATTTAATAATAAACAGCATAAAAAATATATATTTCATTATTTTATACACTATACCTGTGAGGTATTAAAGAGTTATAATAATAAGAAGAAGCCTGTTATATATTTTGATAATGCTAATAAGCTTAATGAAAAATATATTCCTTTTTTAGATGTTTTTATTAAAAAATTCCCGGTTATCGTAATACGTGAACCACTGTCTTTAAAGGATTTTAAGAAAAAACTTAAATGTGATGGTTTTGCAGCGGAACTAGTTGTAGTGTTAATGAGAAGACTTAGTAAGATACAAACTGGTAAGTTTTATTTTAGTAAATTACAATATTTCTGTAAACACTATGAATTGACATTTTTAGATAAAACATATTTCAATGATATAAGAAATAAGCTTTCGTTGCTATAAATGGAGAAGAGGAAATATAAAAACGGTTTTTTTGCTTCTTGGGAAAGAATTATAAATAATGATGATAGAGACCGAGAGCTTAACAAAAGAAAACTGACCGGTGATTATCTAATTCCCGATTTTTCAATCCTTCCTGACGATGGTGAAAAAAAGGTTTGTGTTGATATTGGCGCAGCGCAAGGATATTTTGCTATACAAAACGAAGAATATTTTGATGAAATATATTGCTTTGAACCATGTTACCCGAATTTTTTAAAACTTATAAGAAATGTTCAAGAGAAAAACCTTATTAATAAAATTACTTGTCTAAATTTAGCTCTTTCAAAATCTAGAAAAAGCGCAGACGGTACCGGCATCGATGGTAAAATAATTGACTTTAAATTTAATAATAGATCTTCTCCTTACGGAAGCTCTATTGTGGATAATATAGAAAAATCCAAGGATCATTCACACTCTGTAATAGCCATTGGGTTGCCTCAGGTGTTTAAATTTGTAAGCCGTGATAAGATAGATTATTTGAAATGTGATATAGAGGGAGCAGAATACGGCTTGTTATTTGGCGAGAAGTTGAGCAACATAGGTATTATAAGTATGGAAGTCCATCGACAAATATTAGGCAAAACAAAAGTAAAAGAACTTATACATTATATAACAAAACAAGGTTTTTCGCCGGTGCAAACAAGTCAAAGACCCAATGGTGAATTCACTTTTATAAATAGAGGTTTTTGGTTAGATAAATTGACACCAGCCGAGGCCGTTGATTTTCTTAGTAGACATAGGAAATAAGCTTTCGTTGCTATAAATAATTAAGATGAGTAAGTTTCTTAAAAAAATTGCTGAATTGACTAATAATGATGATGGAGCTACCTCAGATCCACGAGCCGCGGCCACGACCGCAGCCCAGAATAAAAAAGATAAGGGCGAGAAACTTACTGATGGAGAATTAAAGTTACTCCGTTCAAAGGAGGAAAAACTTGCCGCAGCAACAGATAAAAATAACCAAGCAGCTGCTGCAATAAGAAATATAAAGGCCTCAACAACCGTCGATGGTGAAGCGCTTACAGAGCAAGGCCCGGATGAGTTTGTTCCAAGACAAGGTCCACCAACTGGTGGTGAATTTGAACCAGCGATTCCTCCACCTGGTGTTGGAGAACCTCCTGCTCCACCTGTTGTTGAGCCAGCTGAACCGTTAACAACAGAAGGAGAAACGTTTTTAGTGAACCTCGCTCGTAAGGCATTACATATTGATTTAGGTGATGTGTTACTATCAGATGCAGAAAGAGAGCTTATTAATAAGGATGCTATACCGGAAACTTCTAAAAAGGTTGCTAAGGTTGTACGTAGAATAATTGTTGATCAAGGATTAAGTGAAGGGTTTGTGTCTAAGGCTGATGTTGTTCTTGAAAACTTGTTAAAAAAAAACGATAGAGTAGTCGTTCTTGTTCCCGGTAGCTTTAAACCACCACATAAAGGTCATTATGAAATGGTCAAACAATATAGTGAAACTTATCCTGATGGTCATGTTCATGTTTTAATTTCTGCTCCATCTGCTAAAAGTGAGAGAAAGACTAAAGATGGTAGAATAATTACTCCAACTGCTGCTGCTCAAATTTTTGAATTATATGTTGAACCTCTTAATAATGTAACAATTAGTATTTCTGATTATCCTTCTCCAGTAACAGCTGCATATGAATCTCTTAAGACGTTAGATTCAGATACAACAGTTGTACTGGGTGCTAGTAATAAAGATAATGACTGGAAGCGTTGGTCATATGCACAGAAATGGGCCGAAAAGGAAGAATTAGGTTTAAATATTCTTGATCCAGCAGAGACAGCTGTTGATGTTACTACAGACGTGTCTGGGACGCCTTATAGTGCCAGTAATATTAGAGATAATTTCGATGACTTTGATCTGATACGGAACGATATTCCAGATCACGTTGACCTGAATCAAATTAAACAGGTATTTGATTCGTTATGATATCATTTAAACAATTTGTTTTAGAAGGTAACTGGGCGACTGGCCAACCACCCGGTGATTCAGGCGAAATGCTCAACATGTTGAGTGGTGATGTATATCCAGAAGTAACAAAAGGGTGGTATAACGACGATGGTCGTGACAGACCTATGGTACTATTAGATTTACCAAAAGGAAAATTAGCGTTTTACCAATCATCAGAGGGTACTAGTGGAAAGGAAGCTGGAGATTGGTATCCTTTTTTTGGAATAGGGAGTCAGGGGTATATAATAAAAGGTGAGGTTAGTAAAATGAATACAGGGTATAATCAGCCTCAAATTAAAGAAATAATGAATACATTAAACTCATATTATCCTCCTGTGAATTCAGATGAATTTGACGCAACGTTATTTCGGAATGGTGTTGATGGGACGGATATATCAAAACAGGCTTACGGAGAAAACGAATTTCATGATATTAGAGAAATTAGTGCACAAGACGTAGGGAAAGAGTTTTTTGAGAATAATGTTGTAAATCTTATAAAGCATATATATGATATTTTAACTAACTTAGGGTTTACTGTTAGTCCTGAGGATATTGTTAAATTTAAACCTGACAATAGGGAATTTTGGCTGGGCAAGTTGAATGCAGTTGGTGTTTCCTAATTAGGAACATTTTAAATCTCTTACAAAATTATAAAATTCCTGTCTTGTAAGATCAGTTTTATCTAAAAATGCTCCTGACATTCTAGCAGTTTTCATTGTACTGTCATGCTTAACACCTCTTACACAAGCACACATATGATTAGCTTCTACTAATACTGCTACACCATTATTTTCATCACATACTTCATCTATATGTGTATGTATTTGCATAGTTAAATTCTCTTGTACCTGTGGTCGTCTCGCAAACCATTCAACGATTCTATTTAATTTACTTAAGCCTATTACTTTACCATCTCTTCCAGGTATATATGCTACATGCGCAACGCCTATAAACGGTAAATGATGATGAGAGCAGAAAGAATGTACTTTAATATTACCTTGAAATACAATACCATCATACTTATCAATATTATCAAACGCAGTAATTTTCGGAGGCTCTGTATAGCATCCCTCTGCTAAGTCATTTACAAATGCTTTTGCTACTCTTTTAGGTGTATTCGAACTATTTGGATCGTTCCTCCAATCAAACCCTAAAGCATCCATATAACCTTCATATGCCTTTGCAGCATTATCGATAATATTGTCTTTTTCTTCTAGAGTCCGTGGTCGATTTTGATTAGCGTATTGAAGTAAATCCTCATTCATATAAATCATTATAATATAATTAACATATAAGTCAACTTTATAAATATTAATATATGGAGTATACTATTCTGAACAACGGTTGTTCGTTTTCAGCACATTGGTCTCCTGATGATGCTAAGTTCATACCAGATCGTACGAGACCGAAAAATAAAAAGAGAAAGACACGGGGTGGTGTATGGGTATCATATTGCGACTTTATTCCGGGAAAAATATATAATATTGCTTATCCTGGTTCTGGTATCGAATCAATAAGAATACCTAGACTTATTAACGGTGAATCACCTTTTAAGAGGTATGAAGGAGATTTGTTGTCTGCAGACACTAATTTAACGCATTTTATTTATCAAATACCATCGTTTGGTCGTATGATACAGCCTGACTTTTTAGATCAATACAGTAAGGTTTACTGGACGATACCTGATATATTAAAAAACCGGAAACGACTAATTCATAGTAAGCAGAAGATCTTCGAATTTGGTGATGGTAAGGCTCCGTGGAGAGATTTTATAGAGGATGCACCGTACGTGGAGCACTACACGAACGAAGCATTAGCTGTAATTGATACAAATGTTATTATGGTTCGTAAAAAATGGCCTGATATTAAAATTATATTTTTACGGTATACACATTCCGGAAGATATGATCAACTAGTTTGGGAGTTTAGTGAAAAATTTCATATGACACACTTAAGTGACTATTGCAATGAAAATAATATTACGTATATATGTGAAGATAATTTCCATACTGAGTGGTTTAAGAATAATCATTTAACCGGGGATAAGCGCCATCCCAATGAAGCTGGTGCTAAATTAATAGCAGATAAAATTAAGGAGTATTTATGAAGAAATTATGGTTTAAAATTAGACTTAGATACGCACAATTTATACAATGGTTTTCTCGCAAGAGAATGAAAGATGATGATAAGGATAATATTTACCCTTTTTGGTAGTTGATTACTTTGCAGCATTATCGATAATATTGTCTTTTTCTTCTAGAGTCCGTGGTCGATTTTGATTAGCGTATTGAAGTAAAACCTCGTTCATATGAATCATTATAGTATACTAGACTCATAAATCAACGGTTAACATAAATATTTATTAATATGATCATCTTAAACAATGGATGTTCTTTTTCGACGAGTCCATCATATTGTGAGTATTTGCCTGATTGCGTGTATAATATTGCTGATCGTGGTTCTGGTATTGATGTAACACGGGTTAATGAATTTTTAAATTCTAATAAAACTAAAAATATAAATTTAACTCATTTTATCTGGCAAATACCATCTCCAACAAGACAACCATTATGTAAGGATTATACAATAGATGATTTTTTTTCGGCTCCTATAGAAATAAAACAATATATCTTTAAAAAATATGGTAAAGTAACTCCGGGCAGGGGTAAAGATAAAAATAGCTGGATAAAATGGATCAGTGAAGTATACGATATAGATTTTTTATGGGCAGTGTTAAAGTTCGTCTATAAAAAAACCGGAAAAAGTGGAAAAAGGTCTCCTATCAGTATGCAAGAAATACACGATATTATGGATCGTCGGGATTTATTTTACGAGAAAGCGATGAGAGCTATAAAATATAATATTGACCTTATTCGTAGCAGATTTCCTGAAATTAAAATAATATTTCTACGATATGAAGAAACTAGATTACAGTTTATTGCGGAATTTCATAAAAAGTTTTATAAAGAAACTGTGTCTAAATATTGTGATATAAACAATATTGTATATATTAATGAAAACAATTTTCATACTGAGTGGTTCAGGAAGAATAAACTGACATGGGATAAAAGACATCCCAATAAAGCTGGTGCTAAACTTATAGCAGATAAAATAACCTATTCGAATTATAAATCAACGTATTAAATAATTATATGGCTACTGAGCGTCCCTGGTGGAAAGCTTTTCAAAATAATATAGCTAATTCCGATGACGATTTACCTGAAAGTGATAAAGTTTATAAACGATCACGTCTTCTAGGAGACATGCACTTTATCGAAAAGACTCCGGTATGTTTAGAGGTTATAAATCCTTCTGATAAAGAATATGTTATATTATGTGCTGGCTGCTCTTTTACGCACTGTCACAAAGGACATGATGAGTATCCGTATGCCAGTATGTTACCTGGTCGATCGTTTAATATTGGAAAGCGCGGTATTGGTATTTGTACTAAATATTTTAGAATATTTTTTAAAAAACATCCAGATGTAAATTTAACACATGTCGTTTATCAAGTGCCCTGTCCAACGCGCCAACCTGTAGACTTAAATGATTATGAAGAAAATCATTTTAGATCCACCCTGAAGAGGGACGACCTTAAATCGGTATGGATGCAGATATCTGGTTGTCGTTTAACGAAACGCCAGAATACCAGCTTGGAAGCTTTTGATAAAATAGATCAATATTATAAAAAAGCTATGGATCAGGTTGATATTAATGTTAAATTAATTCGAAAAAAACAACCTAACGTGAAAATAATATTTTTACGCTATGAACATACTCAAAGGCCATTAATATATGAATTTAGCAAGAAGTTTTATAAAACCGCGTTAGCAGAGTATTGTAAGAAAAACAATATTAAATATATATATGAAGAAAATTTTAATACACAGTGGTTTAAATTTAACAATTATGGTGCGCTTGAAATCACCCGTAAGGGTGAAAAGCCCGGAGTTCATCCCAATAGAGCAGGAGCTAAATTGATAGCAGATAAAATAAAGGAGTATTTATGATGTATAATATATTATGCGCCGGTTGTTCTTTTACTCACGGTAATTTTAAAGCAATACGAGATGGCTTCAAACCGGTTGTTGACACGCCCGATCACCGCGGTGGTGGCATGAAATGTAAATTTGGGCGAGAGGGGTGGTATCCGTATGCTAATTTTCTACCCGGGACAACTTGGAATATCGGGAGATGTGGTGGTGGTATTACTCCTAAATATTTTAAAAAATGGTTTTGGAGAAACAAAGAAGAAAAGCTAACACATGTTGTTTATCAAGTACCCAGCCCGGTTCGACAGCCTGTAGATTTAAATGATTTTAATGAAAACCATTTTTATCAGTGCCCTGCGCACTTCAAAGGCCATTACGAGAGCGCTGGCAGACGAAAGTCAGCAAATCCCAGCTTCCCAGAAACAGTATTTGTTGCATTAAGAGAATCTAAATTACAAGCTTTTGATAAAATAGATCAATATCATGAAAAAGCTGTAGCCATGGTTGATATTAGTGTTAATTTAATTCGAAAAAAACAACCTAATGCAAAAATAATAATTTTACGTTATGAGGATACGAGAAGACCGTTACTGCGTGAATTTACTAAAGACTTTTATAAAATCATGCTAGCTGATTATTGTAAAGATAATGATATTTCATATATATATGAAGAAAATTTTAATACACAGTGGTTTAAAAAGAACAAATGTGGGCTTCATCCCAATGAAGCAGGTGCTAAATTGATAGCAGATAAAATAAAGGAGTATTTATGATTATCTTAAACGATGGTTGCTCTTTTTCACGTAACCGAAAGGAAATCGTGCCGCCGGGCCGAAAGCGGCTCAATGGCCGCCGGGAATCGTATTGTGTGTTCTTACCCGATATGATAGACGCACATAATATTGCTCGAAGCGCCTCTGGTATTGAGAGTTGGGGTTTGACTAACTGGTTAAAACATAATAATAAGAACACAGCGGTAACGCATTTTATTTATCAAATACCTTCCCCATCGCGACAGATTTTATGGCCCGAATTAAATGATGAAGATTTTTTAAAAGCTCCATATATCCAATCTTTTGACCAATCAGGCCGTCATGGGACGTATATCTTATATTGGGACTGGATAATGTCACTAAAAGTATTATTAGAGAGAGGCGGTATCGGCCCAACCGGCGTGCCTTACGCTTCAGCCAAACATAAACTTAATACTAAAATGAACAAACTTAATGTACATAAGCTATTAGTAAAAGTCTTTGAACATAAAGAGAGATACTTAATAAAAGGTTTAATCGAAACCGAAAAAATTGTAAATCTTATACGTGAAGCCTATTCTGATATAAAAATTATATTTTTACGATACGAGGAATCCTCGCGTCCATTAATTTATGAATTTTGTAAAGATTTTTATAAAAATATGTTACCAGATTATTGTAAGAAAAATGATATTACATATATATATGAAGAAAATTTTAATACAAAATGGTTTAATGCAAATGGCTTATGCGCTGATGGGAGACATACCAATGAAGCAGGTGCTAAAGTAATAGCAGATAAAATAAAGGAGTATTTGTAATGGATAATACGACAACTTTTGTACCTGGTGGTAATTGGGATTTTAATTTCAATAGTACTGATAAAGAGAATATAGAATATAAAATATTAAGCGCCGGATGCTCTTTTACAAAATGTGAGAAGCTTCCGGAAGGTAATAATTTTGGCGGATATTCTTATTGTGATTACTTACCGGGGAAAGTATACAACATTGGTGAACCTGGCGCTGGAATTACAAAACATTTAATAGAGAATTTTGTCCGAGAAAATGAAGGTATAGAATTAACACATTTTATCTATCAAGTACCATCACCGGCTCGCCAGCCTATAGATTTAAATGAGCAAAGAGACTCACAGTTTCATATTCGAGAAAACATCCCGGAGAAAGAAATAATAACTCATGGGTACCAGGGTACAACATTAAATAAAAATAATATATGGAATACGTTAGTATTATTTTGCTCGGACAGAGAAACTGGTAGATGGAGAAAAATCGAATCTATAACCAGTAAACGTCTTACGGAAATTTTTACTAATCATGAAAAATATTTAAATAAAGCTATAGATATAGTTAATATTAATGTTAATTTAATTCGAGAGAGATACCCTAATATTAAAATAATATTTTTACGGTATGAAGTCAATACCATTCCGTTACTTAATGCATTTTGTAAAGATTGGTATAAGAATACTTTAAACGATTACTGTAAGCGAAAAAATATTCCATATATCTATGAAGAAAATTTTAATACAAAATGGTTTAAAAATAACAATATGACAACGGATAGTGTGCATCCCGATAAAGAAGGTACTAGAATAATTGCAGATAAAATAAAAGAGTATTTATGATATACAATATATTGTGCGCTGGGTGTTCTTTTACTCACGGAAATAAAAAATATCATCTTAACAATAAGCCGGCGGATTGGTATCCGTATGCTAATTTTCTACCTGGTCGTACGTATAATATTGGAAAATGTGGTCACGGTATTTCTCCTAAATATTTTAGGCTATTTTTTAAACAATACAAAGAAGAAAAGCTAACACACGTTGTTTATCAAGTACCTAGCCCGATTCGACAGCCTGTAGATTTAAATGATTATGATGAAGATCATTTTAGACTTAGAGTTGGAGGAAGTGATAAGTATGATGCTGTAAACGGTTATACTTATATACATCAAGATGGTCAATTGGAGGAAGCAAGAATCAATGATGCTGTATGGCATCCAGGAAACAAACCAACAGTATATAGTCAATTAAGAGAATTCAACATACAGGTTTTTGATAAAAAAGATCAATATCTTGAAAAAGCTATAGATATAGTTAATATTAATGTTAAATTAATTAGAGAAAACCAACCTAATGCGAAAATAATATTTTTACGTTATGAGGATACAAGAAAACCGTTACTGTATGAATTTTGTGAAGATTTCTATAAGATCACGTTAGCTGATTATTGTAAAGAAAACGATATTTCATATATATATGAAGAAAATTTTAATACAAAATGGTTTAAAAAGAACAAATATGGAATCCATCCTAATAAACCAGGTGCTAAATTGATAGCAGATAAAATAAAGGAGCATTTATGATGTATAATATATTATGCGCCGGGTGTTCATTTACTGACGGTAATTTTAGAAAATTCGCAAAATCAGATTGGTCCGCTAGTCATTCGTATGTTACTTTCTTACCCGATAACCCTCATAATATCGGGAGCGCTGGGGTTGGTATTTCTCCTAAATTATTTAGAAAATTTTTTAATGAACACAAAGAAGAAAAGCTAACACATGTTGTTTATCAAGTACCATCCCCTTCACGTCAACCTATAGATTTAGATGATTATAATGAAGATAATTTAGGTCAATATTGGCGTTGTTTTATATTTAAACGTAAGAGTCAAAAAAGAGAATTCAACATACAGGTTTTTGATAAAAAAGATCAATATCTTAAAAAAGCTATGGAGCTGGTTGATATCAATGTTAAATTAATTAGAGAAAACCAACCTAATGCGAAAATAATATTTTTACGTTATGAGGATACGAGAAGACCTTTACTGTATGAATTTACTAAAGGTTTTTATAAGACCATGTTAGCTGATTATTGTAAAGAAAACGATATTTCATATATATATGAAGAAAATTTTAATACAAAATGGTTTTTCAATAACAAATATGGAATCCATCCTAATAAAGTAGGTGCAAAGTTAATAGCAGATAAAATAAAGGAGTATTTGTAATGTATAATATATTATGCGCTGGTTGTTCATTTACGGCCGGGTGGAACCATACTAGCAATTTAGCTATTATTGATCGTCCTGTGGAGGATCGGTCTAAGGTCAGTACTGATATTCCGTCAGACATTGGCACTAGTTTGATTCCCACAGATTATGTATACAGACACCCTAAGGATAAGTACGAAGTTTCGATCGAAGTAAAGGATTTTGTACGAAACCCATATGTCTCTTATACTAATTATTTACCCGAGACAACATATAATATAGGCAGACCAGCTAGTGGTATTCAAAGTCAAGATATATCGAGATTTATTAAACGAAATAGAGATATACATTTAACTCATTTTATTTATCAAGTACCAAGTCCTGCTAGACAACCAAAACAATTAAATCATCCTTATATGTGGCCTTTTTGTGGTCGGGAAAATGATATTCTTTGGTCTGCAGGTAAAAAAAATAGAACGGTATGGCGATTGTTAAAGGGAGGTAATATAGATATATTTAAGAATCAACATTTATTTTTAAACAGAGCTCTACGTAAAGTTGATAACAATGTTAACATTATTCGACAACAACATCCTGACATAAAAATTATATTTTTACGTTATGAAGAATCCCGACACCCGTTGATCGCTGAATTTTGTGAACCTTTTTATAAGGATATGTTACCACATTACTGTGAAGAAAATAATATTACGTATATATATGTAAATGAATTTAATACATTATTGTTCTACCGTGAGAATTTAACTATTGATAAAGTACATCCTAACATTAAAGGTGCAAAAATAATTGCAAAAAGAATAAAGAAAGATTTATAATAAATATCGATATGGTTATCTTAAACAATGGTTGTTCTTTTTCAGCTAAAAGCAAAATTAAATATGCTTTAAGTGGTGAAGGTAAACCCGGTGAAGGTCGCGTCCTACTCCGCAAAGATGGCAAAGTACGCCGGCATAAAGATTGGAACCTAATATCATATTGTGATTATTTACCAGGAGAAATACATAATATTGCTAAACACGGATCCGGTGTTGACGTAATACGGATTAAGACGTTTCTAGATTCTGTACACGAACGGTGGATTAAAAAAAATAAAGAATTAACGCATTTTATTTATCAAATTCCTCATCCCACTAGACAACCTATATTTGAAGAGCTAAAAGATGACGAAGAATTTTATAAAGCTACTTTACAAATTGATGAGGTTTGGGGTATTAAGGACGCACCATCTTACGTTGACCGAGCTGCTAAACACTCAACAGGTGATAGTGAACGGTTAACAGATGTGCTCAAGCTCCTAGGTCGGAGATTTAAGAGATTCGCGTTCGGTGAAAAATATATAGACACACCGTGGGATGAAATTCGAAAAAATGAGTATCTACAGCAAAACTTTTTATGGCATCAAGTATGTAATGAAAATAAAATCTTCGGCCCGGATGAACGTGAAAGATATTTAAAGAAGGCACTTAATGGTGTAGACCAAAATGTTAATATGGTTCGTAATAAATGGCCAAATGTTAAAATTATATTTTTACGATATGAAGAGACTAAAATACCTTTAGTTTATGAGTATGGAAAAGATTGGTTTAAAAATACATTATCTAATTATTGCAAAAATAATAATATTACATATATATTTGAAGAGAACTTTAATACAAGATGGTTTCATGATAACGGTTTATGTGATGATAAAAGACATGCCAATCACACCGGCGCTAAATTAATAGCAGATAAAATAAAGGAGCATTTATGACATTTTTTTATAGAATAAAATTAAGATATCTTCAATTCAAGCAATGGTTATTACGAAAGCTCGGAAAAGACGACGACGACGACAATACATATCCTTTCTGGTAATTAATTATAAATAATTATATGAAATCTATTTTGTTGTGTGGTGGTAAAGCTTGTTGTCCGATGTTAGTACTACTTAAAGACAAAAAAACAATCCAAATTACAGATGATACAGGTAATACTGTTGAGATGGATATATCTCAAGCTAAATTAATTGATCAGGCTTTAAAAGATATTTTAAAGGAGGATAAATTATAATTTTTATTGATGTATTAGCGTGTATTGGTTTAATGTTTATTCTCAAATATGGTACTATTCTTAATTTCCCTAGAAGAATCATCACAAAAATATCTTTCATAAAGGAATTATTTAAATGTAGTTTATGCTTAGGCTTCTGGGCTGGTGTTATTGTATATTTTGTTAGTAAAAATGAATATATATTGTTTCCATTTGTAAGTGCTGGTGTATGTTGGATAATAGATAATTTCAATAATGTACTTCAATCGATTGAAATAGAGCTTGATAAATAATTATATATGATAGTTGATTATTTTTAGGTTTATTCTATAATGTATATATGAAGTTTACTAGTACGAAGATTCTTGAACTCGGTAGCTGTGCTTTTCGACAACCAAATGCCAGTCATTCTCATTGTAGATTTTTACATGGTTATAGATTAACAGCTAAATTCTGGTTCGGTACTAATCAATTAGACGAGAACCATTGGGTTGTAGATTTCGGCGGCTTAAGCCGTCTTAAAAACATTTTAAAAGATCAGTTTGATCATACAGCTTGTATTGCGGCAGATGATCCTGCACTACCTATTTTTGAAGAATTACAAAAAGCAGATGCATGTGATTTAAGAGTAATGCCTAATGGAACAGGTATTGAGAGAATCGCTGAATATTGTCATAATATTGCTAATGATGTTATAAGAGAGCAAACCGAAGATAGATGTTGGGTAGATAAAGTTGAAGTATTTGAACATGAAAATAACTCTGCTATTTACACCGAAAATATGGTTACTACCATGAGATTTGCTGAGAACGCTGGAAGTATTTGTTAAAATGGGTAAAGGAAGTAAAAGACGCACAGGAGAAGATACAAATAGTATTGTTACTAATTGGGATGAAATTGACTGGGATCATACGCTTAAGGCTGCTGATCAGTATTTAAAATCTACTAAAGAAGAAGCTGATAAAAAGAAAAATGAACGAAAAAGAATCAACGATAATGATCGCGGACGGGACTGAGACAATATATCTATCAGACGATAAGATATTCTACACAGTAGAGGGAGAAGGTGAGTTTATAGGTTATCCCTCTGTATTCATGCGTCTTTCAATGTGTAATTTAACATGTCAAGGATTTGCTTCTGAAGATTCACCACATGGTTGTGATAGTTATATTTCTTGGAGTGTGAAAAATAAGCTTACTCTTAAAGAAATTTTTGATTTCTTTGAAAGTAGTGGATATAAAGATCATTTATACAATGGTGCTATATTAAAAATCACCGGCGGAGAGCCCTTAGTACAACAAAAGGCACTATTAAAGTTTTTAGAGTATATGGAGGTCGAATGGGGCTGGGTTCCTCGGATAGATTTTGAGACTAACGCAACAATTTTACCAGATCCAGAGTGGTTGAGAGTCGGTGCAACATTTACTACTTCTCCTAAGATGAGTAATAATGGAGACCCGGAAGCTAGGCGATATAAACAACCGGTTTTAGATTGGCATTCTATAAATGGATCTGGTTTTAAGTTTGTTATTGATAAAGAGTCAGATATCGATGAAGTCTTTGGTAAATATATTACACCGTTTGATATTCCTACAGGTAGGGTATGGTTAATGCCGTGTTGTGGTAGCAGAGAAGAGCATATAGAGAAGGCTCCTATGGTTGCCGAGCTAGCTAAGAGGTATAGGTTTAATTTTAGTCCTAGATTACATTTATTGATATGGGATATGGCCTTAAAAGTATAGATTAATAAATATTAAATAATATGAGAATTGCAATTAGCGGAACAGCGTGTCAGGGTAAGACAACCTTAATTACAGATTTCTTAGAGCAATGGCCTACCTATAAAACACCTAAAAAAACTTATAGAGACATTATCAAGGATAATAATCTTGATCATTCTTCTAAAACTAATAAAAAAACCCAAAAAAATATTTTAGATTTTATGATCAAAGAGCAAAAGAAATATCGGAGCTCTGATAATGTAATCTTTGATAGATGTCCGTTAGATAATCTTGTATATAGTATGTGGGCGACAGAGCAATCTGACTTAGATATTGATGATAAATTTGTACAAGAGTGCATACCTCTTGTTAGAGAGAGTCTTTCTAATTTAGATATTATATTCTTTACACCCATAACAAAAGTGTCACCTGTTGAGCTTACAGAAGATGACTTACGTGACACTGATCCGAAAGTCATAGAAGAAGTTGATAATATATTCAAAGCTATGCACCGGGAATATATGCAGAATGATGAGAGTGTCTTTTTTATAAAAGACGATAAACCTGGTATTATAGAAGTATTTGGTGATCGAAGACAGCGTATAGCAATACTTAAGCTTTATATAGATGCTGAGGGAGATATACACCCCGGTGGTGATCTCATTGATGAAGCTATGTTATCTGATCTAAAGGCATTGAGTGGGGTATGGAATGATGTAGATCCTGCAGAACATTCTCATTTACGAAACGCTATGGAAAAGCAAATTAAACAGGATCGAAGTCATCGGATGAATAAATAATTATATGACTGATTATGATAAATTATGCGAACGATATATGACTAGACAGGTACGTTCTTTTTATCCTCGTAAGTTTGAATTATCTACAGAGTTTCTTGATGCATTTAAATTAGAATATTCTCGGCTAGTAGAAGGCGGTCAAAATAAAAAGACTCTATTAGAAAGAATTCGTAAAGCTTTAAGTTTCCATCTTTAAATTTCGTAATACTTTTACAATATATTTTAATATTTCAGATCTCACAATATCTAATTCATTAAACTTAAATACACATATACCCTGATCGATAGATTCTTTCTTATTAAATGCATTTATGATCGCCTTAAATCCAGTTTTAACTCCAATATCACTTTGTTGCGTGTCTCCAGTTACTATATATTTCGTATTTTCTCCAAATCTTGTTAATATTGTAGTTAATTCCCCTGGAGTTAAGTTTTGAGCTTCATCCACAACAACACAAGCATTATTAAACGTTAATCCACGCACGTAATTAACAGGTACGCATTTAATATATTGTTCGCTTATTAAATTAGAAGATAACGACTTATCTAAAAATTCATTTAATTTTTCAAACAATGGAAAACACCATGGTAAGAACTTATCATCAACTTCTCCAGGAAGTGACCCCATACTTTTTGAAGCCGACTCTACAATGCTTCTTATGTAGATAATTTCTTGTACTTTTCGTGTACGTAATAACTGTAAAGCAACATATACTGATAAATATGTTTTGGCCGATCCAGCAGGCCCATCGACTAATGCCATCTTACAAGTGTCCTTGAAACAATTTTCAAGGAATTCTTCATGAACTGGGGTTATCTCATATTTTTGTGTAACATTAAAATTTAGGAATGTATTTTTCTCTATACTTTCTTTTATTTCCTCGTTATTAACTATTGCTTTTCTACTAACTCGTTTGCCACTAAGTGCAGTCTTTTGATTTGAGTTAGAAACCGACGCGGAACGTCCTTTTCTAGCCATATCTTTAAGTATTTATTGCATTTCACATAAATTCAAATCAATAATTAAACATTTATCAATGATAAAAATATTTACAGGCTGGAGTAATTCAGGTGGTTCGACGACAGCACTTATTAACTTATGTAATTTATTTAACGACAACGGATATGAATGTATAATGTATGGTCCACATACATGGCACTTAGATAGGTGTCGCGGTGCAAATCTACAAACCGCGACTACTACAAAATCAGATAAAATTATATATCATTTTCTTGATGTAAGAAAAACTAGACCAGATGTTGACAAGTTTGTTTTAACCTTGCACGAAAAGGCTCTATATCCTCTTAAACAGAAACCATTTCATATTTTTGATAAAGTTCATTTTTTAAATAAAGAACAGATTAACTGGCATGGTGTTTATAAGGATATTTCGTGGTTTATATGTGGTAATGCTCATGAGAGCTTAATACCGTTTAAACAGCTAAAACAAAGAGTAGCTGGCATTATAGGTAATATCGACGAGAATAAACAAGTACATATTTCAATACAAAGAGCTCTTAAAGATGGTCATAAAGATATTCGAATATACGGTAATAACAATGACCCTCAATATTGGAATAATTATGTACAGCCGTTATTAAATAAAAACTCTAATGTAGTTAAGTTTATTGGATATGAAAATGATAAACAGAAAGTATATAATACAGTGACTGATGTATATCATTCTTCATTATCTGAGAATGCTTCACTTGTATATGATGAGTGTAGGTTAACAGAAGTTACCTTTCACGGTAATGAAAATATTGTTGATCAGCCTATTTGGTCAAATGTCGCTATTTTAAAATTATGGGTACAGCAATTAGAATTATGAGCAATATTATTCAAACATTATGGATCGGAAATACCCTTTCACCTATGGAGATTTTATCTTTGAATTCATTTGTTAAAAATGGTATGGAAATTCATTTGTATTGTTATGAAGATATAAAAAATGTTCCTCGAGGCGTAGTTATAAAGGACGGTAGAGATATTCTCCCTAAAGAAGATATTTTTGCATATCAAGTTGGTGAAGGTAAAGGATCATATTCTGCTTTTTCTAATTACTTTCGATATAAGCTGTTATACGAAAAAGGTGGATGGTGGGTTGATACAGATATGGTCTGTCTACAACCGTGGAATTTTACAGAAGATCGTGTGTTTTGCTCTGAGGAAAATTATGAAACAGGATTACCTTTCTTAAACACAGGTGCTATTAAATGTCCAGTTGGTGATGAGTTAATGAATTATTGTTATAACGAATGCTTAAAGAAAGATAAACAAACCTTAGAGTGGGGTATCGTAGGTCCAAAGCTTTTAAATACAGCAGTACATAAATTTAAATATACTAATTTTGTTAAACCTACACGGTCCTTTAGTCTTGTTGCTCCTTTTAGGTCACAATTGTTTATTATTCCAAAAGGTGGAGTATATGGTCTAAATGTATTAACGGATTTAATATTTACTCCAGGTGAAAATGTATATGGATTACATTTATGGAATGAAGCTTGGAATAGAATAGGTATAAGTAAGCATATTGACCATCCTGTAACTTCAATTTACGAGCAATTAAAATTAAAATATGTATAATATAGTATTTTTAATTAGTAAAGAACATTATAATACGAAAATGTCTCGTATTAGGTTTCATTCTATACGAGCTTTGTTTAATCATAAACAAGTCAATGGTATATATACCGGTCCTGGATGGGATAATTGGGTTTCCACTATATCAGTACAGACGAATTTAGATAATATTCTTAAAGGTAAAGAATGTCATTTAGTTATTGGATATAAACCTCTTGAAATTTCAGGTTTTGCAGATATTACTTATAATAAATGTATTCGTTATAACGAGATGTATGATAAAGAATGGACATTAAAAGAAATAACTGAAAGTAAAGCTAATGTTATTATATGTCATCATTATAATGATTATAAAGAATATATAAACATTTTAAAAACTATTTGGCAAAAAGAAATAGATAAATGTTTAACATGGGTTCCTCATAGCGCCGATGCGAGTATATTTAAACCTAAACCTGAAATAGAAAAAAAATACGATGTAGCACTTGTAGGAGCTACTAATGTTACAACAATGTTAGGAGAACATTATCCATTAAGAGCGAGAATGAGTAAGTTGCTTAGGTTAATGCCGTCTCAATATAGGTGTGGTGTTATTCCGCACGTTGGTGGATCGCACTCAGATGCATATACAGATAAATATGCTATCGATTTTGCTGATAAAATAAATTCAGCTAAAATTATTATAACAGATAGTGGTGCACCTAAATCTAGATTTGGAAAATATATAGAAGTGCCTATGTGTGGTGTTGCCTTGGCTGGGGATGTATATGATGACCACCCTAGAGATGTTGAATTATTAAAGTCCTTTTTAATTGATATTAATATGCAAATGTCTGATCAAGAAATTATTAAAAAGCTTATTTATTATTTAGAAAATAACAACGAAAGGGAGGAGAAGGTAAAAGCTGGTATTGAATATACTAAAGATTTTACTCAAGAGAGATATGCAGAGAGGTGTGTTAATGTATTAACTATTTTACAAAAACAAAAAAATAAGTATATTGAATATATTAATTTGCAAAAAGAAAAAACTACTGATCCTGTACGGAGGGAAAAGTGGTTAAATGGAGAGTGGTTAAGTAAGCTCGGTGGTTTTAAGAAGGTTTTTAATAAGCATGTAGATTATATTGGTAATGAGTGTTTATGTATCGGTGCGAGAACTGGACAAGAGGTACAGGCTTTAATAGATTTAAATAAAAACGCAATTGGTATAGATTTAGTTGCATGCGAACCGCTGGTTGTTAAAGGAGATTTCCATGATTTGAGTTTTGATGATGAATCTTTTGATTTTATTTTTTCTAATGTGTTGGATCATGCATTATACCCTTCGAAATTCTGCTCTGAAATGATACGAGTTTTAAAACCAGGTGGTATTGTATTATTACATCTACAAGTAAACGTACCTAACGATAAATATGGTGTTTTTGATATAAAAGACCCACAAACTGATGTATTTAATAGATTGCCAAATAACACTGAGGTTGTAAAATTGAATAATATTTTTTATGAAGAGTTTAACACGTTTAATAAAGAAGTTTTAATTAAGAAAATATAAAAACAACAATGCCTAATTTAGATTTTATAGTAAAAAAACATCATTTAAATGATACTGGATTAACAAGACATTATTTAACTTTATATTCTATCGTTTTAGGGATGGAGTCAAAGAATGTATTTGAATTTGGTACCGGCTTTTCGACTCAAGCAATGGTTGAAGCCTTAAAATTAACTGGTGGTAAATTAACAAGTGTAGATATGAGACCGTTATCTGTAAGACCAGATGTTCCTTTTAATTTCGAAAGTGATAATGAGAATATATGGTCGTTTCATAACGGTAATTCATTAGACATAGTACCTACTTTAGATCATAGTGAGTGTTATGATGTAGTATTGCATGACGGTTCTCATACAGGTACAGAGGTTACCCTTGATTTAAATAATATAGCCCCGTACGTCAAAACCGGTGGTTTAGTATTAATACATGATACAGCTCATTATGATCTCGGTGCTGAAATGAGGAGTGGAGTAGTTAATAGTGATTTAATTAAAAAATATAAACACGATGGATCGACATTACCTTACGGTTATGGGTTGACTATGATACGCATATTAGCTAATCCTCATAATGATAAAACTATTGATATACAATGGAGAAAAGAATAAGATTTGTAACAAATAAACAAAATTATAATACAGGTTCTTATAGAATTTGGATTCATGATCTTGATAATTATTTTCAAAAGTTAAATATACCATCGTGTATTTCAAACGATGTAGGAGACGGAGAGATTATTATTGTTGGTAAAGGTGAACTTGAATTAGCTCACAATATAAAAATAGCTCACCCAGAAAAAAAGGTAGGATTAATAAATCCCGCGATAGGTAAATATGATTATTGTGATTTTCTTATTGTAGGTTCGATAGAAGAACAAGCAAGTTTATCAATGAACAAAAATGTATTTTTGTATCCATTAATTGAAGAATTATATCAAAATATAGAGATAAAAACTCACACAGATGTAGATGTATTACGTTTTTGTTTTCATGGTCATTATCCCCATTTAGCTAAATTTGATCCATATGTTAAACTTGCATTAGAAGAGTTCTCGAAAGAAGTAAATATTGAGTTACTCACTATACACGGTAATTCTGAGTTTAATTGGGAGTTTGGTAGACCCAATATACAAATAAAATTTAAAAAATGGTCTGCTGATACAATAGTTCATGATATTTTATCTACTGATATTGGTTTATGTCCTAATATCACATATGTTGATTATAAACGTAATCAAATTATTGAGACAGGAGTATATAATACAGATTATATAATTAGATTTAAAAATAAATCTAATGCTGGTAGAGCATTTGTTTTTCATCAATTAGGACTACCTGTTATAACAGATCTTACTCCTAGTAATTTACATATTCTTGGAAACCCACAACATGGTTTGATTGCTGCAGATAAAAATGGGTGGTTAAAGGCGTTTAGAGAGCTATCATGTTGTAAGAAAAGAAAAGAAATGGGATTAAAAGCTAAAGAAGAATTCGATAGGCTTTATAATCCGTTAATATGGGCAAAAAATTTATACTCACAATTAAATGAATTATAAAGAATTAGTCTTGAAATATGCACTAGATGGCCATGGTCGTCCTAGGGGGATGATGACTCGTGTACAATATGAAGAAATATCTAAAGAATTAGAATCTCATTGTCCTTGTAATTTATTAGTTTTTGGCGTAGGAGCAGATTCTCATCTTTGGCAAAATTTAAATATTAACGGTTCAACAGTATTTTTAGAAAATAATCCTGACTGGATATCAAAAGTTTTAAAGGAAAATAATGAGTTAAAAATACATCATATAGTATATAAAACATCTGTACAAGAATATAAAAGAATAAAATTCGACGAGGAAGAGATTAAAATTGATTTACCTGATGAAGTAACGCAAGTATCGTGGGATTTTATAATTGTAGATGCTCCGAAAGGACATCAGCCGCCAAACCCATATAAAGGCTCGGGCCGGATGAGTAGTATTTTTTCTGCTTCTTTATTAATAAAAGAAGATGGTATTGTTATTGTAGATGATTTTAATAGAGAGGTTGAAAGAATATATTCAACCCATTATTTCGGAGAAGAGAATTTAGTTAAAGTTGTGGAAGAAAAGGTAGCTTTTTTTAGAAATAAAAAAAATGAATAAAGGTATAATATATACAGTTTATAATGCGGTAGGAGATCAATTTTTTAAAGAATTGAGTGTGTCAGTAGAATCATTTAGAAAATTTCATCCGGATCTTCATATTACATGTTTTTCAGACATGAAGCCAGATAAATTATTACAGCTTGTTCCTGGTATTAATAAGTGTATACAAATAGATTGTAAGATATTAAGAGCAAAGGTTGATGTCCTTAAGCATTCTCCATATGAAAAAACTTTATATCTAGATTCAGATACTGTGTTTGATTATAATATATATGATATATTTGATATGTTAGATGAATATGAGTTAGTTATTGCTCATTGTTTAGCTAGAAAGAGAGAGAAATATTCTAAAGTTATTCCAGAATATAAAAATATACCATATGCTTTTTCAGAAGTTAATACAGGAGTAATGGGCTTTAAAAAATGCGACAACATAGATAAGTTGCTTAATATCTGGCCAAAATATTATCGTAAATATTATAACGTTTGTCCGTATGATCAACCGACATTTAGGGTCTCTCTTTGGGAGTCAAAAGCTAAATTATATATTTTACCTCCAGAATATAACGCAAGAAGTAAACAAAATAGACAAAAGCAAAGAACTTTTCATCATGAATTTGGAGAAGACCATCTTAAGGAAAGAATTCTTCATATGCATCATAAACAGGATACTCTTGATAATGCATTACAACATTGTTTAGAAAATTACTTAGAATACTAATGATTTGGACAAATACATCTCTTTTTAATTCCTTATTACCAAAGGATAAAGTTACACAAGACAAAAATCTAGCAACATCAATTATATTAGGAGCACCTCCTATAGATATAACTGAATTTCCTAATGTTGATTTTGTTTTTCGGGCCGGTGTAGGTACTGATAATGTAAATTTTCCTTCGAATATACGAGTACAGTTTCCTTCTATGGAAACTAAAAATATTATTTACGAAGAAACGGCGAATTTTACTTGTTATTTAATATTTAAAATGTTATATGATAACATAGGTGATTTATCTTCATGGAGTAGTACAAGGAGAAACATTCTTACTAATAAAACTTTGTTAATAGTAGGATTAGGTAATATAGGACAAAGAGTTAAAGATAAAATGTCTTCCTTTATTGAAAATATTACAACATATGATATATTGACTGATACATCCTTACCAGATTATAATAAAGCAGATATAGTTAGTCTTCATATACCTTATTGTCCTGAAAATAAAAATTTTATAAATAAAACTAATTTGGCCCAATTTAAAGATAATGCTATTTTAATTAATACTGCGCGAGGTCCTCTCGTAAATGAAAATGATCTTTATGAATGTTTAACACATACTAATATACGAGCTGCATTTGACGCTTTTTGGGTCGAGCCGTATAGAGGTAAGCTTAATGTATATGGTAACTCTAAATTTTTTATGACACCTCATATAGCGAGCTCTAGTATTGAATTTATTGAAAATTGTTATGAGGATTTTGAAGTTGCTCTGAGCAAAAAAGAAGCCTGATGTTATTTGATTTTAATTTTAATTTTAATAGCAAACCACCTAAACATATTTTAGGAGAATATGGCCTTGTTCTATACAATAAGAAAAATCCAATTGCTTTAGACATAGGATCATCTATTGGTGCATTCCCCTTGAAATGGTATTCTGCGTTTGATAAAATTTATTGTATTGATGCATGTTTTAAAAATTTAGAACTTTTAAGGGATAATCTGAGAAACAATCAAATAACAAATTGTTATTCATTTCATTTTGCGGCCTCAAATAATACAGGAAAGCTGTGTAAAATTTATAACGCTAAATCAGCACCATATAACAATGTAATTGATGATAAAAACATGATCTATAAAGAACCAGGAAACGCACAAGGAATTAGCGATATAAAAAAAACTAATATTCGTGACAATAAACAATTTCATCATGTTTTTAGTATTTCTTTCGACGACGTTATGAGTTTTTTTAATCTTGATCGTGTTGATTTTTTAAAAGTTGACATAGAATCTTCTGAATATAATTTTTTAATTGATGCAGATTTGAGTATTGTTGATGTTTTGGCTTTAGAACTACATTTCTTAGAAAATGAACAATCTAAAAAATTATTTCAAAAAATTTCACAAAACTTTGACATGCGCACAAGTAAAGAAGGAATTCATGGTGAATATTTGTTTACTAACAAAACAAACAAAAATAAAACATTATATGAGATGAAATGTAATACCAGGTATGAAGACATGAAGATCAGTTGGCATTAATTATGAATTATTGTAATTATATATAGAAGGATGAAAATTTTTATACCTATTAAACACGAATCTCAGCGAGTTTCGGGAAAGAATTTTCGAAAATTAAATGGAGTGCCTCTTTACAAGCATACA